>OLSN01000203.1_pt1 | contig 65464 bp, 62 predicted proteins | sample 1672411 | NCBI WGS metagenome assembly OLSN01 (sample SAMEA3136683, study PRJEB25190) | human gut metagenome | biome: human gut; feature: human-associated habitat; material: faeces | place: Austria | collected 2013 | reverse complement strand
AAAATAGAATTACAATTTCAAAAGTAGCAGACTCATTTTCTGCTTTTATAGAAAGCCTTGAACAATGTGAAGAGTGATGCCCAGAAAGGAAGCGGAATATTATGCAAGAAATGTCAAAATATCATATTGAATTTAATAAAGCTATTAAGAGCATATTTAAGGATAATATTGAGCTTGTGTCTTGTCATGGGCCAGTTCAAATGTGCGTACTGGGCATGGAATACCTATACAAGCCCAATAACTATAAGATAAAAATTGAGTGTGAAAGAGGAATATTCGTCATATGTATAGAAAATTCTGAAGGAAAGAAATGGTATCCCGATGCAGGATATACTCATGATATATCTTCAAATGATGACGTTATTCATTTTACAAACATAATATATGATTCGATTACTAATGATAAAGTTGTGTTTTAGAGGATGGTAAAATACAAATGGAACTTGAGAAAGAAAAATTAAATTCAGAAAAACTATATAGGATAGGCTACAGTCTTAAATTAAATAAATACATTCTTGCTATCACAATTCCTTATCATATCTGGTACGAAAGATATTACGAGATTACATTAGAGGAATATAATACATTTGGTTCGAAAGAATTAGATATGTTAAAAGAGCAATTAATTGTTCAAGGAACCAAGAGCGAAAGATTTGTATTTTCTGAATTCGATTCAGAAAACACAAGAAAGCAACGCGCAATAAAAAACAAAGCGAGGTGAAGGAATGATGAAATTGTATGATGAAGGTGAAAAACTGACAAAAGAACAAATAAATGATTACGAAAAGATTCTTAATATACAGCTTCCAAGGGACTACATAGAATTTATACTGGAGAGCAATGGTGGTACACCAGAGGAAGATTTGGTATTTGACTTTTACGATGTTGTAGAGAAAAGCAATAACACAACCGACATCAGAGAATTCTATGTTTTTTACAATGAAGCTGAGACATCTTTTGACGATATTATTAAAGTTAATGGTAATATCAAAGATGAGAAAATGCTACCTATAGGCTGCTTTGTATTTGCTGATGATTCTGCAGGAAATCCAATTTGTATAAAGACTTCTGGTGAAGATGTAGGAAGCGTGTATTTCTGCAATCAAGATTATGAGGATGAAGATACAGGTTATTTGGCAATGAGCAAGGTGGCAGATTCATTTAAAGAGTTTATAGAAAAAAATATATATATTGGAGGAATAAATGGGAGATAATAAGATTTTTGAAGATGAGTTTATGGATATCCAGACCAGGATTATTTCATTGTGTTTGGAATTATTAAGCAATGCTGGAAAAGAAGCTGATAAAATATATGCTTATTTATTTCAAAATGATGATGAAGATTATATAGATGCTTTTTTTGAAAAAGAAGGAAAATTGTATACTACGAATGATTTGTTCTCGGAAAAGGAAATAGATGCTTTTTTTGATTGTGGCGTGGAAGATATCGAAAGTATGATAGAATTATGCAAAGCAAATAATGTAAAGTGCCCGCATGAGTTTAAGTTACAGTACAACATTAATACAAAATCATTTGATTCAAATTATAACTATGAAAATGTGACTGAAGTAAGAAATAAGTTTGTAATTGATTTGGCTAAAGAATGGTGCGAAAGCTTAAAATAGCAACAGGAGGGATATATGTTAGAGTATATTAATGCGTTACCTTTACAATGGAAATATGTTTTTGAAACAGAAGATTTTACAGAACGTAAAAAGCGCACATTGGAATTATGGAATAAATATTGTTCGGAAGAGCTTAGCTTAACCATAAGTTTTATAAATCATAACCTGTTAAGTTTAGATTTGATAAATGATAATGGTGAGTTAGCTGTAATATACGGACTTAAAAACGAACAGGATAAAAAAATATATTATAAAGGCTTTATTCCAAAAGAAACATACAACATAGAATATTGGAAGGACATTCCTGAGAGTATAGCAAAGTTTTACACAAACATACATAATGGCTTTGTTGATTTGCAATTTGATGACCCAGGGATAATTCCAATAGACAAAGTAGAATGTTTGGATGATTATGAATGGGGAATAATAGAAGACTTAGGATTAGAAGTACAAATAAACCTTTCATCAATGTATATTCTATTTTCAAATGGTGCTGGAGGTTATGTCGTGATGGATATTACTAATTGTGATGAGAATAACGCAACAATTTGGTTTGCAAAGAAAGAGCCAATGTATAATAAAAAGTTCTGGGATTTTACAGACGAGTGGATGTTAATGACATTGATGGGGTGATGAACATGAAAGAATTAATAGAAGACTTTGAAAAATGTAATCCAGCTGACATAAATACGATTAAAGAAGCAGAGATTGCAATGGGTAGGATTTTTCCTGATGAGTATAAGGAGTTCCTCCTTAATACAAACGGAATTGAAGGACCAATAGGAGAAGAAGGATATGTTTGTATTTGGCCTATCGATGAGATAGTAGAATTAAACGAATCATATTCAGTCCAAGAGTTTATGAAAGGTGTTGTATATTTTGGTTCAGATGGTGGTGATATAGCATATGGATTTGACTACAACTATGATGTACCAATGATAATCGAAATACCTTTCGAATCTATACACATAGAGGATGCGAAAATATGCTCGAATTCATTTATAGAATTTATTAAGAGACTAAAAGAGAAAGAATATTAAAATGGTCTGAGGAAGCAATTGAAAACTGGAAAGAAAAGATGGAAGATCCTTGGAAACCAGTAAATCTAACCAAGGAAGAAATAGAAAATTAATATTTTTGAAATGTTTTTCCGAATTATCTTAATCAAATAATTCAGTAAATTGATCTTGACACTTTTTCACGTTTTATTCGGAAAATTGACTTATTTACCAAATGTGCCTTATAGAATCTTGCAGAAATAATGTTCAGTAAGGGATTTGTGGTGAGAAAATGGAAAGTGTGATAGAATATAAGATGTAAATTCCTATTTTATAAATAGAGGGTTGTTCCTAAAAATAATGATTTTGGTTTTGTATGCGTAATAATGTTTATCGTTTAGAGGAAAAATGGGGTTAGGAAAGAAAATACATAAATTATGGTTAAGAGTGAATGATTATAAAGAGTATGATTCGAAATATAGCTCTTGGCAGATATACAATATCTTATATAAAAATAATTTGGGTAATTTTTGTTATGAGAAAAATGTTAAACAAGATGGGAAACGTCCATATATTATAGGATTTTCTCATAAAGAGAAAAAGATAGATTATCGTTTTGGCGGAGAGACGGATTTTAATTTTTCCCAAAAGAAGGTGAGTGTACTTCATCGTAGCAGATATGAACACTTTAAAGAGTTATTGAAGAAGGAATTAAACAGTTCTCCAATACTGGATATATACTTAACAATGCTTGATGAATGTTGTGAAAGGTATCATTCTCAGGACAATATTTCGCTAATGCTAAAAATAGGAAATATGCAAGGAGTTAAAGGGGTAATTGGAACTGATAGGATAGATGTATTTTTGTTAGTTATTGATTTGTATTACAAAGGAATAAATCTGATTCAAAACCATTCCACCTATGAAAATATTGATGCAATTCCAGAATTTCTTTCTCTTTTTGATGATGTATATGATTATGCTGAAACCATGTATCATATCGACAGAAAATTAACAGAAAAATTGATTGAATCAGGAAAAAAACCAATTGATTCTGCGGATAGAGTAATTGAATATATGGGGTATGCTAATCAGTTTTGGGAACAAAAAGGAGAGTACATAGAAAAGAATATCGGGGTAGTATTGGATAGCTCACAAAATTGAAATCTAGTGAACTGCTAGATTCTTATTTATCGGGGAGTGCCTATAATGTTGTATGTGGATTTAAATGAAAAATATATAATTGAACGTTTTCCAGAATTGAAGGAAGAAGTTGCAAAAGAAGTAGAATTTCTAGAAGAATTTTTGCCAAGTGTTATCTTTGAAAATATATTTCATTCTTTTACTAATTCATTATTGAAGAAAGAAGATTACTCTACAAATCATGTTTTGAAGAGAATTTTCGATATGTACGAAGAATTATCAAAAGAAGGTGATGAAGATATTCAAAATTTGGTGGAAGTGTCTTTGTTAGAATGCCTATGGGATGAACGAGTGACTTATGATAGGGCATTAGAATTGATGGGACAAGAAACTAAAACAATATGGGATAGAATTGAATGGTTGAATATTCCAGTTAATTAGTACGAAATTCTTATTTTATGAGGTAACCAGTATGAGTGATAAAGATATTGTTATTAATGATATAGATGCAGGAAAAAGTTTTAATTGGGGAAAAACATCTAAAGATTATGCTAAGTATAGAGATATATATCCTGAAGAATTTTATCAATATATTATAAATTTAGGATTATGCAAAGATGGTCAGAAGTGTCTTGATATCGGAACTGGAACAGGCGTTTTGCCCAGGAATATGTATAAATATGGTGCAGAATGGACTGGGACAGATATTTCTGAAAATCAGATAAATGAAGCTAAAGAACTGGCTAATGAGGCTAGAATGAATATAGATTTTTATACTTGTGATGCTAAGGATGTTAATGTTAATAATGCATCACTTGATGTGATTACGGCATGTCAATGTATATGGTATTTAAATCATGGCATTACGGCACCTAAGTTTGCAAAGTTTTTAAAGGATGATGGTAGTTTTCTGATTTTATATATGGGATGGTTATCTTTTGAAGATGAGATTGCAGGTAAAAGTGAAGAACTTATTTTGAAATATAATCCTAAATGGACAGGCTGTGGTGACACAGTTCATCCGGTATGGGTTCCTGAGGAGTATTTGGATTATTTTAAGATAGAAAAGCAGGAAGAATTCAGGGTGGATATTCCGTTCACAAGAGATAGCTGGAATGGGAGAATACGCGCATGCAGAGGAACAAGTGCCTCTATGACTGCAGAAACATTTGCTGCTTGGGAGAATGAACATGTGAAAATGCTTGGAGAATATCCAGAAAATTTTTTGATAAAGCACTATATTTCAATTGCATGGCTTAGGAAAAAGTAGCATTGGTTGATTGTAAAATTTAATAAATCTTAACTATTAATGATGTTGTGGGAGATGATTCATCAAAAGTGAGTCATCTCTTGTTTTTTGTCTTCGCATGCTACACTCGCCATGCCGACAAAGCCATTCGCAGAACACTTTGTGTTCTTGCTCATGTCGTTTGTCGCCCTATGAATCCAGTCTGAAATGCAGCCGTTCGTAAGCAAGCTCCCACGGCTGGTTTCAAGCCTGTATTCGCATGGCTCGTTAGTGCGTCATATTAAAATAAACACAAGGAAGGCACTTTCAAAAAATGAGTGGAAAAATAGTGAAGAAATAGAGTTCCATAAAACATTAGTTAACAACACAGTTTTTGCAAAAAAGACAAAAGGTGTGTCGTTAACTAGTAATTAAAGACAAAAAATGAGAAATAATGTCACATGTGACAAAAATTATTATTATGTAAAAAAGTCTAGGCAGTGCTTAGGCTTTATTAGTTTGTAAAATATAAAATCGACACTTCTCGACATAATGTCGACAAGTCGCTTAAAGTGAATATATAAGATGGAATGTACCCTTATTAAAAATCAAGTGAATATTCTTGTGCGGCAGAGCCGCCAGTCCGGTTTGAGCAGAGCCACCATTCCAGAAACGAGAGCCATCAGAAATGTTATGCCGCGAAAGGCTCTTTATATGAGTAGGCATATGGTAAGCTTGTACGCTTAGGCAAACATGCCCACAGGGACAGGCTTGCCGCTTTGCCTTAAATACATATGCCGTGGAGGCTCATGTCAAGAGCACCGTGGAATAATGTTTCTGATGGCAATTCCAGGTGGCTCTGTATTGCCGGAATGGTGGCTCTCAAACTCCGGACTGCTGGCTCAGACCAGCCCGGAATACTCAATCAAGTTCTGAAATTCTTCCGTCAAATCCGCGAATTCTTATGAAGAACTTCATTCGTCAAAATTACTCCCTAGATTTACAATTATACCTGTAATCAGCACACACCAATTTACAGGAATGTTCGCCCGGTTACAGGATGGTAACTGTAACCACCTGTAGCTGATTACAGGAAAACAAAGCGCGCAGAGTTTTCTCATTAATATTAAGAAACGGAGAAAACAACATGGAACAGAAAACTAACATTTTAGCAGTGGGATTTATTAAGACCCACAAATCAGAAATGGCCATGGCAGATATGGCTGGAATTATTAATCACAATTTACCAGAGGATGTTACAGAACGTCCAAGAATTTTATTTGACAATGGATTCGAGTGTGATCTTGATCGTAAGGCAATCGACACACTTCTTATTCATCTTATTTGTCCAAAGGTTAAATATCTTATTATCAGAAGATTTTCAGATATTACACCAGACAGAGAGCAGGCAAGATATTTCATTGAAAACCTTAGTAAGTACAACGTAAGCGTAATCGTACTTAATGACGAAATGAAATGTATGTTAGAAGAAGGACCAGATGAAACAATCAGTATGATCAGAGAAATGCCATTATCAAGGGAGGGTAAATAGGATGAAGAGAAACGAAGAACATTTAAGAGTAATTGCTTATCTTTCAGCAAAGGGTAAGGATAGAAATATTGAAGTAAAGGAACGTAACCAGCTTAAGGTATTAAAGGAATACGCAAAGGCTCATAACATCGACATTGTAAAAGTAATGCACAGATATATCCAGGGAATCAGTGTTATGAATTATCATTTTGCGACAATGATTAATGAAATCAAGGAGCATGAAGCAGATGGAATTCTTGTAATGAATATGGCTGCTATTTCAACAGATACAGAAGATGCTTATAGAAGAGTTGGCAAAGTTGTTGAAGCAGGAGGAACTCTTGTTTCGGTTGATGAAGGAAGATTAAAACTTCCTATTAAAACTACAAAGGAGGGAAAACTCTATGGCTAATAAAAGATTATCACCCAAGAAGGAGATTTATCGTGGAGATATTATTTATGCAGATCTCGGTCAGCATGTTAAGAGTTCAGTTCAGTCAGGTGAACGTCCTTGTGTAGTAGTTAGCAACAATATCAATAATAAGAATTCAACAGTAATTGTTGTATGTCCATGTACAACCAAGTTAAAGAAGACTCATATGCCAACACATATCAAGATTAGTAAGGATGATGTTAGAGGATATATGAGCAGCGATTCATTATTATTAGCAGAACAGATTACAGTTATAAGCAAGCATAAGGTTTTATTCAAGATGGGACACATTCCAAATGATTCAATAGTAATGAATGAAATCAATGGTGCAATTAAGAGACAGCTTGCAGTTTAGGAGGATTTGATGGGAAATAGAGAATATGTAGGTTGGATTGTCGGAGACAATCTAAGAGAAGTAAGAAAATCAAAGAAGATGACAATTGAAGATATGTGTGAAAAAACAGGTCTCAGCGAATCTCATTTGAGAAAAATAGAATCAGGTACAAGACAAATAACAACGACAGTATTGTATAAGCTTATGAATGCGTTAGATGAAGATGCAAATACTATATTATCAGTTGAGGTCAGTGTAACTGAATATGATGATACTAATAGTATAGAAGAAACTAATGATTTTGATAGTGAATCAATTGATAAAGCAATGAGTACGCTTCCTGCAGAACAGAGAGTTTATTTAAAGGGAGTTTTTAAATATATGATTGCAAATATGCAGGGAGCAGCATAGAGGAGAGAAAAATATGGGATTTAAGAGAAAAGAATTAGACAATATTGAACAGTTAATTATGAACAGAGGTAAGAAGTTCGTTAGATACGATGAGGGAGCCAAGTTATATTCTTTAGGAATTCAGACATTCATGCAGTTAGCAAAGGATGCTGGAGCGACATATAGAATTAAAAGGGCAGTACTTGTAAACACAGAGATTATAGATGAGTATCTAGAGAATTTCAGAGAAAATTTACCCGAATAAGAAGAGTGAGAATTAATCAGAGACTACTGTTCTCATAGTGCAAACAGAGCCAATAATAGCAATTGAAGATGTACTTATGTGCGAAAAATATAGAAATTACAATAAAATAGTGCTTGACGCACTGCGTGTATAGATGTAATATGGAATAAATAGATGAAGGGAGACACGCTATGGAAAGAAAGTACGACATAGAAATTAAAAACCTACGTGAAGAGACAGGTATGAACCGTACTCAATTCTGTGAGTATTTTAATATTCCATATAGGACTGTACAGGATTGGGAATCTGGTAGACGAGTTATGCCAGAGTATGTACTCAGATTATTAGAGTATAGGATACGTACAGAGAAGATCCTTAAGTCTATGAAGGAAGACGATAACTAATCTGATTAATTCTCGCTTGAATTTATTTTTAGTTTTATAACAAGGAAACTAAGATAAAGGAAAGTGAGGTAGAGAAAGGTGGCAAAAGGAAGAAAAGATTCCAGAGGTTATGTTCTCCACAAAGGAGAGAGCGAGAGAAAAGACGGTAGATATAGTTTTTCTTATACTGATAAGAATAGAGTAAGACATACTGTTTATGCAAAATCTCTGGTAGAACTTAGAAAAAAAGAGAGAAAGATAATTCACGACATCGAGGAAGGACTAGATCCACATGCGGCTGAGAAGATTACTTTGAATCAATTATATGACAAGTATATTTCTCAGAAGTTTGATTTAAGACCTACCACTAAAGCTAATTATATTTATACTTATGATCACTTCGTTAGAAATAAGATAGGCAATATGAAGATAAAGAATATTAAATATACAGACATTAAAGGATTCTATTATGATCTGATGATTAAGGATGGAATCAAAGTTAATAGTATAGAGAATGTTCATAATCAGATTCATCCTGCACTTCAGATGGCTGTCAGAGACGGATACTTAAGAGTTAATCCATCGGATGGTGTGCTTGGAGAAGTTAAGAAGAGTAAGTATGGTAAATCTCGAAAGAGAAAAGCTTTAACAAAGACTCAGCAGAAAAGCTTTGTTAATTTTGTTGAGAATGAACCTAAGTACAGAGGCTGGTATCCTATGATTATTTTCCTCTTAGGTACAGGTTGTAGAATCGGTGAGTGCATAGGAATGAGATGGGATGATGTTGACTTTGATAAGAAGACCATTACTGTTGACCATGCATTAACGTATAGACCTAATGAAAAGAGGGAGATAGAATGGGCTGGAGCACCTACTAAGACAGAGGCAGGTACTAGAGTTATTCCAATGCTTAAGGATGTTGAAGCAGCATTGTATGAAACTTTTGATATACAGCGTGCGATTCATGCTAGGCCTAAGACAGTTGGAGGATATACCAATTTTATATTTACAACTCTTACAGGTGGACCTGTTAATCCAGAATCCGTTAATCGTGCTATCAGAACTATAACTGATGATTACAATTCTAGAGAAGAAGTTAAGGCTAAGGAAGAAGGTAGAGATCCAGTATTGCTTCCAAGGTTTTCAGCACATAATCTTAGACATACATTTTGTACTAGATTATGCGAACACGAAACTAACCTTAAAGTAATTCAGGAGATTATGGGTCACTCAGATATTCAGACTACAATGAATGTATATGCAGAGGCTACAGAGGAAAGAAAGCAGGAAATTAGGATTAAACTCGATGACAAAATTTTATTAAAATAAGAAACGATAAAACAAGATGATTATCATATAAAAAATGGGTTTGACTACAAATTTTACAACAAATATCCGATAAACTATGGAACAATATGGAACGCTATGTACAAATTGGGGTTTTGCTGTAAGGAACGATATGGAACCGTATGGAATAAGACGTAAGCGATGTCCCTAATCCTCCCGACGATGAAGAGCTTAGACAGCCCTGTTAAGGAAAATAAGGCAACTAAGAGTGATGAAGCAGAAAATTGCGACCAGAATGCGACTGTTGAAGAAAAGATTGATTTTTCAAATGTAAAGATTGAACCTTTATTTGAAGAAGAAGTTGATTTTGAAACATTTAGCAAGTCAGACTTTAGAGCAGTTAAGGTTAAAGAGTGTGTTGCAGTACCAAAGAGCAAAAAACTTTTACAGTTTACACTTGATGATGGCACAGGCGTAGATAGAACAATCCTTTCTGGTATTCATGCATATTATGAACCAGAAGAATTAGTTGGAAAGACACTTATTGCTATTACAAACCTTCCACCTAGAGCAATGATGGGAATTGAATCTTGTGGTATGTTACTTTCAGCAGTAAACAACCTCAAAGATTCAGAGGATGAAGAACTTCATCTTCTTATGGTTGATAACCATATTCCAGCAGGTGCAAAGCTCTATTAAGATGATGTAAAGATGTACCGTTTTACCGAATAGACGGGACGTACTTCATTTGATAAAAAACTAAAAAAACAGCGATTTACATCAAACTTACATCAATTGATGCAGAAATCGGTGCAAGCAAGAAAAAATCGCATAATTAGTGCAATGAGTGGGCAATTCCAATCGGAGTTGCCCATTTTTAAAACAAACAGAAATACAAATCGGAATTTGTGGAGGAGAGTAATTTGCTGGTATTAAATAAATTAGAGCGGTTGCTAACGGTATGTAAAGTCAAAAACATTGATGATATAGATTTCAGATGCTTTAAACCTAAAGAAAATTATACGAGGAGTGAATTATTAGCATGAAAGTTCAGCATATTGCAATCGAAGGAAAATGTTTCTTTATCAACACTGATATGATTATCAGACGCAGTTCATACCCTTCTGATCTGCAGGAGTATAATATCGTATCTAAACTTCCAGGACTTGTGTGCAGAGGAGGAAGCTGCATTATTGATCCATATGGGCACTATTTGACAAAACCTGTCTGGGATAAAAAAACTATCATTTACGCAGAACTTGATATGAATTTGCCTGCCGCCTGCAAAATGGAGCATGATGCAATCGGACATTATGCCCGTCCGAATGTACTTGAATTAAAAGTCAATGAAAAATAACAATAAAAAAACACTAAAGAAATTGGCAATCCTTGTAATAGGTTCTATAATTGCGGCTTATGGAATTACACTTGCACTGTATGCTGGATTTGGCGGAGCTACGCTTGCGGTGCTGTGGCAGGGGATTGCAAGAACATTTCACATAAGCATTGGCACAGCATCTTTTGTTGTAGCATTGGGAATGATTTTGTTTGCGCTCATTTACGATAAAAGTCAGATTCATATAGGAACTGTGTTGTACCAGATTGTATACAGTACCTGTGTAGATTTGTTTGCTAACTGCCATATTTACAGTACATATAAGTGGATCAATTTTTTAATTATGTTGTTAGGAGTGGTTTTGTTTGCTGTCGGAACAGGACTATATGCGTCGGCATCCCTTGGTAGAGGCTCCTATGAGGCAGTCACTTTTGCTTTAGCAGAAAAAAATCACTGGCAGATTAAATTTGTCCGAATGGCATTGGATATTTTGGTTGTTGTTACAGGTGTTTTGTTTGGCGGAAAGTTTGGTGTATGCACGCTTATTACAGTTATCATTTCAGGCCCAATTATCCAATTTGTTAATGCAAAAGCAAAACAAGTTTTAAATATATGATAGTAAAGAAACTTACAATTTAGAAGTTGGAGGGATAGATTTCTATGATTATCAGATATGCAGAAGAGAAAAATTTTATGGAATTGCGACAGTTTTATGACGGTATGTGTAAAGTTTTGAGCGGAAAAGATTTTCTGCCGGAGGGAGATAAAGGTGGTTTCCCTCCAGATGAAATGATCAAAGATGCAATCAAAGAGAGAAATCAGTTTATCGGTATTGAAGATGGTCGAATTGTTGCGGCGTATATTATGAATCATGATCGTGATGAGGCGTATCACGCAGTTAAATGGCTTATTGATGCAAATGATAACGAGACAGTAGTTCTTCATGCCTTGCGTGTCCTTCCGGAATATGGAGGTCGTGGATACTCGAAGCAGTTAGTTCAACACGCAATAGACACAGCAAGGGAAAGAAACCTTAAATCAATTCGTCTTGATTGCATAGAGGGAAATGATATTCCACAGAAAATGTATATGTCGTTTGGCTTTAAGTATGTGGATAAGGTTGAAATCACATATGTTGATATTGGAGTACCGAGGAAGTTCCTCTTATATGAGTTTGTACTCTAATCAAGACATAATAACAGTTATATCTTGAACATTGTACAAACAAATTCCAGTTTGACGAGGAGATGCTTTACATGAAAAAGAGTATATCAAGGATTATCAGTGTGATAATGTTGATTGTAGCTATTGTATTTATAATGTTTGCATTGAAACATCCGGAAAAGAGTTTCCATTGTCCCTTCCGGCTTATTTATGGGTTAGAGCATACTCTTTTGCATTTTTATGAAACTCCTCGATCTGCTGATCTATGTAATTTTCAATTCTGTCCCATAATATTTCTTTTGCACGATTTACATATATGAATTTAAGGTTTTCTTTAAGAAGATAGTCGTAAGAAATTGATGCAATAGTGTCAATAACAAACATCCTTTGTTCTTCTTTTGTTGAATCAGTAAATGGCTTATAGCCACATTCTAAATAGGATTTTGCTTCATCTAAAAAATATTTGTTAACGTATTCGCTAGGAGACATTGTTCTAATATTGCTAAGATTTCTTGATAAAAAGTTAATATATGATTCATATGATATTTCATCTGCAAGACAAAGAGACATCCAATTATCAAATTTAGAACGAATGTCTTTTATTAGTTGAGGTGTAAAATTGACCGTTAAAACATCTTCTAAAATTCCATGTGTGATAAGCTTTCCAATGATGTTTAGTAGTTGATCATTGCCGTCAGATTCATTAGGTTGGACAATATTATCTATAAGAGGTCCATATGAATTATTATGCTTCATTTCATATATTGTATCTTCTTTTGTATTTAAAGTATCGGCAATTTGAGCATTAGTTTGAGAAGAGACAGAACTTTTCCCAATCATGTGATAAAAATCTACGTCAAGAATATCACACAATTTTATGAACTGAATGAGAGAAGGTAATGTGGTACTGAGCTTCTTATTTGTTGTATTCTCCCAGTTGGATACTGAAGTGTGTGATTTAGTGTTATTTCCCAAATGTAATTCATTGGCGAGATCGGTTTGGGTGAGAGAAGCCTTATCTCTATAAATTTTGATATTAACTTTTATTGTGTTAATTAATTCTTCTTCATTGATTTTTATTTTTTGGCGCATATATTCTCCTCCAATTGATAATATTACAGAATTTTTGACATTTAGGGTATATATAGATGAAGCCCGAATGTAAGAATATTTCCGTGAAAACAGTAATGTTTTAGTGTATAATGTAAGTATAAACAACATTTGCTATATAGAATTATAATAAATTAAGAATTGTGTTGTCAATATATATGACAAGGAAAAGAAAATTTGATATAGTAGGAGAATGCATATGAGAAAAGAAAAAATGAATTATGGAAACCTCGTTTACTTAGATCCTGTTATATATACGGAGGCAGACGTGTTTATTCCAAAACTTTTTGCCTGGGAAAAAGAAAGTGTTAGTGCGGAGATTATTGTGGGAGACTATCGTATTCGGTGCAACTTGGGTACAAAGCTTCTATTTGAGAGAAGCAAAGGAATAGTAGAGAGGGCTCTGCCATTTAAAAAGAAGGCAGACGTATATACGGTTGATATCATAGAGTACTTCAAAAAAAATAACATCGCATATGAAGTTGGAAGTGGAAACTATTGTAATGGAATAGAGTATAACCAGAATGACTCCAGCAGTGAGGTAATATACAACAAGGGTGCAATTATTATGAAAAAAACAAGTCCATATTGTGGACTGCAGATGGAACTTGAGATTGTTAATAAGAAGTTGAGACCAATGGTTAAGGGGAAGAAGGTAAAAATTATTAGATTTAATAATTGTCGAGAGGAAAAACAATACAAGATTGAGGAATGGTTTAGAAGTGTGTTAAATGGAGTTATTAGGGTTGAACCATATACATTGGATCATGTGATGAGAGATAATCTTAAACGGATTGATTTTACAGACTGCAGTATATTCTATCAGAACGATGATGGATATAAGTGGGAGTATTATCGTTAGCAGGCATTTTTATGTACAAAAATAATATTGCTGATGATAGCGTCAAACCTATGGAGAGAGGCATTCATGGATGAGTTTTGGTGTGAACTGCGTTTTTCCTGGAGTTTAACAACATATAGGATTTAGTGATGGAGAGTGTGTGCTTATGAGAGAAGAACTAGGACTTAAGTTACAGGAAGAGTTTGAATTTATGTGGCAGAACAATGTGGATGAAGAGAAAAGTCTTTATCGCAGATGGGGCTGTGAGTGTTCTGATGGCTGGTATGACATTATACGTGATTGCTACAAACAGATTGAAGAGAGATATGCACAGTGATATTGTCAATATAATAATGTACAAATAAGATACAGGAGAGCAAGCATGAGTAGAAAATTATCATTAGTTATATCACCACCTTGTTGTGGCAAAAGTACCTTTATTAAGAAGCAAATGAGTGGGCAAGTGCTTGACATATGGGAGTGTAGTCCGGTTGGTGATTCTTCCTGTCTCTTTATTTATTTTCTTAGTGCATCCAGATTGTGTCTTGTAAAAAAGGAAGAATCATATCCGGCTGCACGTAATATTTTCCTTGTTGTCATTCCATTGTTTTTCATCTGGTCAACAAAGAATTCCTTAAACTCAAGAGTGAAAACAATCCTGTTCTCATTTACAAAATGAGTGTATGGGTTTTGGCTAAGCAGATTGATTTGTTCCTCTGTAAATCTTACTTTTCTTGACATGTTCGTTCATCCTTTCCATTTCACTATATCACACAATGCTCACCGTATAAAAGAGTGTCCACACTTATGTTTTTGCTAAAATGTGATGAATTCATATGCAAAATGCGTGCAATACCGTGTCCACAGTATTGGAAATCACATTTTTTTAAGATTTTTCTCTTCATTTTCCGTACAAAGTCGTCCTGAGCAGTGTCCACGCCTATGGGTTCAGTATAAAAGGAGATATAGAAAAAATATCGGATATGTTTGAATTGGATTACAATGATACGGATTATCAAAAATATAAAAGGGAATTAATTTAAAAATATGGTTAATATTAATCGTTCTGAAACAACATACCGTATTTAGAAGATTTTTTACCGTGTTAACGAACGACAATACAACAATTTAATAATGATATGATTTTATCTATAAAGAGAACGTCAATTCAATTACGCAGAAATGGGTAAGAAGAATTTGACGTTTTTTTAGCAAAGCGAGTAGATATTGTTAATGATATTTCAGTTTATGTTTTGAAGTTGTAGTTTTTGTGGACAATTAATGATAAAATAGTGAAATAATAAATTTGTTAGCTATTGTTAAAAGGCCTTGGAAGGATTTTTTGTTTATATGAAAAAGTATCTGAAAGTTGCAGGACTATTATTCATAAGCGTTCTGATAATAATATTAGTAAGAAAGGGAAACTCATTATTTGTTTCAAAAAATGCTGTGGTTGGTGTTGATATTTCCCATTATCAAGGGAACGTGGATTTCGATAAAATGGAGAGAGACAATATTCAATTTGTGTTTATTAAAGCCACAGAAGGTGCAAAATATAAAGATGATATGTTTGAAATAAATATGGATCGAGCTGAAAAAAGCAATATTTATATTGGATGTTATCACTTCTTTTCAGCTAAGAGTAGTGGAAAGAAGCAAGTAAACAACTATATAAAAACTGTTGGAGATTTGACAGGAAAACTGCTCCCAGTTGTTGATGTAGAGGTGTATGAAAGTGACGACGGAACATATAATATAGTTGATGAATTGAAAGAATACATAAATTGTGTAGAGAAATATTATGGGGTTAAACCAATTATTTACACTACAATAAAGAATTATAATAAATATATTAAAGCCGATTTTGAAGAATGTCCGTTATGGATAAGAAGCGTATATTTTCCAGCAAACTTTATAACAAAAGAATGGACTTTTTGGCAGTATAGTGATACCGAAACAAAAGAATATTATCAAGGTGAAGAAGAATGTATTGATATGAATGTTTTCAACGGTAGCTTGGAAGATCTTAAAAAATTGATAATAAATAATATGAGGAATAGTTGTCGTTAAAAAAGATAAAAGTTGTATTTTATTGGGATAAATGAACAAGAAGATTCATGTATATAGTTGCACAATTGTGGTATATTTGCAAATAGTGACTTGAAAAAGGAGTTAACACACTTGTATTTCTAGTTTAAATATAACGAAAGTGAGGGGAAAGAAATGAGAAAAATACTAAAAAGAATGATAGTGTTAACCTTGGTGTGTACTTTATCTATTGGAAGCATTAATCCGATAACCAAAAAAATTTCTGCATAGGAAATTAATATTGATGAAGATGAGGATGAAATTGAATTTGATTTAAGCGAAGACAATTTTGATGTTTCTTTTATTAAAACTGCAGAGTGGTCAAATCATTATAGTGCTGAAGTAACTGTAAAAAATATTAGTAGTGAGAAAATAGAAGATTGGGAGTTGTCCTTCAATCTTGATGGGAAAATAAGTCAAATTTGGGATGCCCACATTGTCGATGAAAAGGATAAGGCATACATTGTTAAAAATAATAAATGGAATCAAGATATAGAAGTTGGGGGAACTGTAAAGTTTGGCTTAATTGTTGAGTATTCTGATGGTACAGATGATAATGAACCATACAATTATAATATGTCGAAAGCGTGTGGTATAGTCGAAAAGGATTACGATGTATCATATAATATTTCAAGCAAATGGGATGGAGGATTAATTGGTAATATAACAATTACAAATAAATCGGAACAGACTATTGAAGACTGGAAAGTAAAATTTAAGAGTGATATTTCTATTCAGAGTATATGGAATGCTAAGATTGAGTTGAATGAAGATAATTATTATTATTTGAATAATGCTAATTACAATGCAGATATTGAACCTAATAAAAGTGTTAGTTTTGGCTTTTCAGCATCTTATGATAAGAATACAGAAATAGATGAAATTCAGTTATTTGAGATGAAAACGTATGTAGAAGATTTGACAGATACTGATAATGATGGATTAATTGACCGTTATGAAACAGAAGTATCTAACACTTTGGTTGATAATAATGACACTGACGGTGATGGACTTACAGATGGTGATGAGGTAATAAAGACATTTACGGACCCACTCAAATGTGATTCGGATGATAATGGAATACCCGATGGCAATGAAGACTTAGATGCTGATGGATTAAATAATCAACAAGAATTTTTGTATGGAACAGATTATTATGAAGAAGACACCGATTCGGATGGACTTACAGATGGTGATGAAGTAAATAAGTATAGTACTGATCCGTTAAATGAAGATACAGATGAAGATGGATTATCGGATGGTGAAGAAGTTGATATGGGATTAGACCCAATAATCTCTGATACTGACGGAAAAGGCATTGAAGATGGTGAAAAAATAATACCTCAAACATTCAATTATGAAGAGGATGAATCTTCAATCGTTAAAAAATTATTAATTAATTCAGAGGTTAGAGGCAGTATTTATGATGCTATTTCTGTAGAGAAAACAATATCTGGAGACAGCATTAAATATGAAATTGATAACGAAGACTTATATGAACTTAAAATAAAACTATTTTTGCAAGATAATGTGAGTACAGATTCAATAACAATTAATAAAATAGGAGATGAGTCTACAGAATTTCAGTTTATTAATAATGATGATGGAAGCATTGGAATAGCAGAATCAATTTCGGATGAAAAAATTGAATTAGAGATTAAAAATATTAGCGGTGTTAGTAAGATGTCAAAATCGCTGAGCTTGACTAAGAAAAGTATCTCAACCTCTAATAAAAATAAACTGAAGAGTGATATAAAAAAATTACATAAAAAGTATGTAAAACATCCACTTCTAAGAACTTATTCATCTGATAAAGCTATTGATATCATATATGCTAATGACAGTTCTATTGAGTCTGAGGCAAAAAAATGGGGAATGAATAAGGCGTTAATGCAGGCAATCCTATATAATGAAATTGTATGTATACAAACAGTTGCTGATTCGGCTGCTGATTCCGCTGTTATATCGTATTATGTATATAAACATGATTTAGAGAATTATATGAAGATGAATTGGATTAGACAGTTGGTTGTTGGACCACCAAATGTTCCATTGATTCAGAAGGAGGATTGTAGCACGGGAATAGGGCAGTGCTTTGCTTCTACAGCAATTAAGGCATTAAACTATACTGCTGGAGCAAAGGGGAAAAAATATAATTACAATAAATGGAAACAGCGTGAGAAAGTATGGTTTTCTTTACATGATAATGATTCATATAGTGCTAAAATTGTAGGGAAAGTATTAAAAATGGAATCAGCAGAGGTAAAAGGAATACAGCTCTCCAGCCCTAAAAAGAAAGATGCTCAATTATTATTATCAAAGTACGTAAATAGTGATGCAAAGAAAGTAGGCGGATATGGAAAGAGATGCTATAAGTACTACAAACTGTTTAAAAAGTATAATTAAGCATATAAGAGAAGTGATTACATTTACTTTTTGTGTTGCGAGAAGTATACTGATATCTTTTGGAGCTTATTATTTTTATTTAGTTGGTATAGTGCTAATAAATGACGAAATAAAGACGGACGAAAAAACATTTGTTGGAAGCGTAATTATATTGTGCTCGATAGGTTTTTTTATGTGTTGTACATTTTATTTCCTTAAGAAATATAATGCAAAACGATTTATATTGACCTATCTTATTCCAGTTATTATAACACTTGCTATTACATATATGTTGGATAGTAGAATTATATAATTGTTTTTTAAAAGATAACACTTAAATAATATAGGCAGAATAAAGGGAGAGAATTAACAAAGAAACTAGTTATTATATTAAAACAATTGACTTATTATAGTAACTTGAAAATCCTCACTCTCACGGTAAAAAGTCGTAAAAAAACATACAACCAGTGTAGAGACAATACAATTGAATAAAGTTATAATAATATCATAGAAAATGTCTAATTGAATCGCGGATAATCCGTGCTATTAGGCATTTTCTTTTTTGCTTTTTTACGGAGAAAAGGAGTGATGTTTTATTAATGGATATCAAGAAAGAAGATACAAAGGAAAAGGTAGTCCATAGACAGCGAGACCGGACGATAAGTAAAAAAAGTGATTCTACTATTAAGAAGTTTGGTCGTAGATCAAAGAGTGCTTTAGGGCTTGGTGCTTCTATAGGAGCAGATAAGGTTTCGGATCATATTGAAGGTGGAGATGACATCAAGGCTGTTATGGATCTGGAAAGAGACGTGGCAGTAGGCACTGCTTCGAAGGTTAAGAAGGCAAGGAATACCATATCTAAGATTCGTAAGAGACCTGACTGCAGGGAAAAGAGAAGAGATATTAAGGATGAACTACAAAGAATTGAATATTTTCAAACCGGTTTTGGTACGAATGCTAATGTTACCAAAGCAAAGCAGGCATTAAAGAGTATCAAAGGCTTGGAAACAAGAAAGTATAAACCTAGAAAATATGAAGAACTGTTTGAAAATTGCGTGCTCAAAGACAGGCGGTTGCAAAGATCTGATTTACATACAACAGCTCCTGTTGGTTCAAATGCAAAGCAAATATACAGCGTTGAATCAACATTTGATGAAAAGGATGGTGAAGAAACAATGGCAGAAGAAAGAAGTTACACTCCGTTTGATGGAAAAGAAAATGACTGGGTTTCATTTGCAAGCCAGCAGGCGGAGTTTTATAGAAATGCCGGGCAGTATATAACAAATCTACAGATAGACATCAAAGAGATAGATACTGAGATTGAAAATATCCTTTTGGAAACAGAAGATGCCAATTGCAATGTAGCTCAGGGATATAAGGTATTTAAGAGGCTTAAAGAGCTGAGACTTGAGAAGAAAGCAAAAACGAAAGAACTTAATTGTCTATATGCATTAACAGATTACATTGATTGCGAAGCATTGGCTGATACCTGTGAAGATAACCTGGCAGAAATTGAAGATATAATGGAAGTCACAGAACATAGTGAAGTGACAAAAATGCAGCCTGTAGATAACGGGCAGGAAGAGAATATGCATTTGAATATTGAGTATGCATGTTAATGTGTTGCATTGGAAATAATATTATTAAGACTAATAAAGTTAATATTGGTAGTATGATTACGGAATGTTATAAGAATGAGGCAAGTTAAATTCCAATAATTTTGTATATTATAATAAAATATATTACAAAATATAACTAGACATAGTTGGCGTGTTATAGTAGAATAATAATATAACAAGACAAAGGTGGCGCGTTAATATGAACAAATTAAGCTGTGAAGAGTATCAAAAACTTATAGGATATAGAATAAAACAATATCGTGTAAATGCTGGGCTATCACAGAAAGATTTAGAGGACGAGTCGGGAGTATCTGTTCGTAGTATATCAAGATTAGAACAGGGCTCGTCAATTCAATTGGAAAATTTAATAAAAATATTATTTGCACTTAATTTAGATAAAAATATTGAATTACTTATTCCAGACCAGACAAAGAGACCATCTTTTTATTTAAATGATAATAATAAAGTAAAACAGCGAGTTCGCAAAAAAACAGAAAATAATGGAAAATTTAAATGGGGAGACGAATAATAGATGAATACAACGGCAGAAGTATATTTATGGGGAACGAGAGTAGGAATTATACATCAAGATTTAGAAAAAACATATGCATCATTTGAATATGATAGTGATTTTTTGAAAAGTGGTATTGAAATATCACCAATAATGATGCCTCTAAGCAATATAGTTTATGAGTTCCCATCTCTTTCAGGAGAACCTTTTTTTGGGATGCCGGGACTTGTAGTAGATTCATTGCCTGATACATTTGGAAATAAAGTAATTGAACAGTGGCTTGCATCTCAAGGAAAATCAATAAGAGATTTTACTGCAATTGATAGATTGTGCTATACAGGGAAAAGAGGAATGGGAGCGCTTGAATATGTGCCGGCTAGTTCGGAATTAAGTGATATTAATGAAAATATTAATGTTTCTGAAATGGTGAAATTTGCTTCAAATGTATTAAATAAAAGAGAGTCTATTACATTAAATGCTCAGGAAGCATTAACATATTCACAATTAGTTCAAGTAGGAAGTTCTGCAGGAGGTGCTCGTGCAAAGGCATTAATTGCATGGAATGCAAAGACTAATGAAATCAAATCCGGTCAACTTAATCTTGATAAAGATTATGATTATTGGCTTATGAAGTTTGATAATGTTTTAAAAAATGGTGATCATGGGTTAGAGGATGTTCCGGAATATACTTTAATTGAGTATGCATATTATAAAATGGCTTTAGATGCAGGTATTCAGATGAATGAATGCAGAATATATTCAAACAATGGAGAAAATCATTTTATGACAAAAAGATTTGATCGTGTTGATGGAAAGAAAATACACATGCAATCTTTGGGGGCAATGGCACATATTAGCTATAAAGAGCCAAGAATATGTAGTTATGAAATGGCTGCAGGGTATATGCGGGATATGAAACTGCCAATGATAGATATAGAGCAGTTTTATAGTAGAATGGTGTTTAATTGTGTAGCGGTTAATCAAGATGATCATGTAAAAAATATATCATTCTTAATGGACAGAAGTGGAAAATGGAGATTGTCACCGGCATATGACGTTACTTATTCTTATGATATTACAAATAAATGGTTGAGTGCTCATCAGATGACAGTAAATGGTAAAAAGAGAGAGATTCATCTTTCAGATTTATTAGAAGTTGGCAAAAAAATGGGAATTAAAAGGAAAAAATGCATGGATATTATTTCTAAGGTAAGTCTTGTGGTTTCCAATTTTGAAAAGTATGCAGATGAAGTAAATATTCGAGAGAAGACATATATTGAAATAAGTAAGGTTCTTAATGAAAATAAGGTTAAGATATAAATAGTATGGAGTAACAAAAACGAGTAAAAAAGAAATTTGCGAAAAATAGTAATTATTCCTATTTTGCATTGACATACTAATATGAAAAACATATAATTCTTATTAAGAACAATTTTTAATAAGGAGAGAAATTTATTATGAAAACTCAAATTGTTAATTCTAAAAAAGCAGTTATGATAGGATGTGGATTCGTAGGTTCAGCATCAGTATTTGCATTAATGCAGAGTGGATTATTTACAGAGATAGCTCTTATTGATGCAGATAAGGATAAAGCAGAGGGAGAGGCAATGGATATAAGTCATGGAATACCATTTGCCAGCCCAATGAGAATATATGCCGGTGATTATGACGATGTGGCAGATGCAGCTATTGTTATTATATCTGCAGGTGCAGGACAAAAGCCGGGAGAAACAAGACTTGACCTTGTAAATAAAAATGTTGCTATATTTAAGTCAATTATACCTGAAATAGCAAAAAGAAATTTTTCAGGAATAATGCTTGTAGTTGCTAATCCTGTGGATATTTTAACTCAGGTAGCAATAAAGTTGTCAGGGCTTCCTGAAAACAGAGTAATTGGTTCAGGAACAGTCTTAGATAGCGCAAGATTAAGATATAAACTCGGCGAACATTTATCTGTAGACAGTCGAAGCGTTCATGCGTTTATCATAGGTGAACATGGTGATAGCGAGGTAGTAGCGTGGTCGTCAGCAAATGTTTCAGGAGTTCCTTTAAGTGAAATGTGCGAGATGAGAGGACACTATAAACATAAGGAAAATACTGAAGAAATTGCAACAGAAGTAAAGAATAGTGCTTATGAAATAATAAATAAAAAACATGCTACATATTATGGAATAGCAATGTCTGTAAAACGAATATGTGAAGTTATTATGCGAGATGAAAAATCAATTATACCGGTATCACACATGATTCATGGTCAATATGAAATTGAAGGAGTTTCATTAAGTATGCCGGCTATTGTAGGTGCAGATGGTGTTGAATCAGATGTACCAATAAATCTAAACGGAGAAGAAGCATTAAAACTTAAGGAGTCAGCTGATTCTTTAAAGGAAATAATAGATACGCTCGAATTATAAAAATATGGTAGTATAAAATATACGATTTTAAATAAAGTATTAAAATTGGAGTGGAACATATATGAAAAAAGTATCATATAAGTTGAAAATTATAATTACAATTATGATAGTATTTAGCTTAATAGTTTCACATGTAAATGTAATTTCTGCGGACAAAAAAATAGAAACAGTAGCTTATAAAAACACATCGGTTGGAGTACATGGAAGATTAAATGTAAAAGGAACAAAATTAGTAGATCAATACGGAAAAGAAATTCAAATTCAAGGTGTTTCTACGCATGGAATTAATTGGGATGTTGGAGAATCTTATGTTAATTACAAATCATTTAAAATATTGCGCGATAAATGGTGTGTAAATTGTATAAGAGTTGCAATGTATACAGAAGATTATAATGGTTACTGTGTTACAGATGATACTAATAGAAAGAAATTGCTTAAGACAATAGATTTGGCTGTTGAGAATGCAAAGAAGTTAGGAATGTATGTTATTATTGACTGGCATGTGCTGAATGACCAAAATCCATTAAAGCATAAGGATGAAGCTAAACAATTTTTTAAAAAAATGGCGAAAAAATATGGGAAGAATAAAAATGTCATGTTTGAAATTTGTAACGAACCAAATGGAAATACAACATGGAATGATATTAAAAAATATGCTAATCCAATAATAAAAGTTATAAGAAAATATGCAAAGGAAGCTATTGTTATAGTAGGCACACCAACATGGAGCCAGGATGTGGATGTGGCATCAATGTCTCCAATTAAAAATGGTAAAAATATCATGTATGCAATTCATTTTTATGCAGCAACACATCAGGATTACTATATGGATAAAGTAAAAAAAGCAATTTCAAATAAACTTCCTGTGATTTGTACAGAATTTAGTGGCTGTGAAGCCAATGGAAATGGAAACATAAATAAAAGTAGTCTTTATAAATGGTTAAATTACCTTAAAAGTAATGGAATAGGCTACTGTTGCTGGAGCTTAAGTAATAAGAATGAAAGTGCGTCATTGCTGAAAGCTGACTGCTATAAAAAATATGGATATACATATTCTGATTTATCAAAAATGGGAAAACTATTGGTTGAGTTTTATAAAAAATAAAGATAAAAAACCTGTCATTTTACATTATTAAAATGACAGGTTTTTGCTTTATTTCAAATAATATTTTAAATGCTTTGTTTATAGTAACAAACTATTTAGTTTTTGCAGATTTTACATTAATCCATTTAGAATAACTAATCTTTCCATTAATGTCATTATAAGTACGAATGCGGATAAAATATTTCTTCTTAGATTTTAATTTCTTAATAGTAGTTTGCGAAATATTTTTATTCTTTAAAAGAACTTTTTTTGTATTTTTCTTAAATTTTTTATCAGTTGCAACTTGGATTTCGTACCCTTTTACATTTTTAACTTTATTCCATGTAATGGTAATGGATTTCTTAGCTGTTTTAATTTTGCTGATTTTTGTAGCTTTTGGTTTAACAACTTCGTTTGATGAGTTGTTAGAAGATGCTACAGTTTGTTCTGGTGATTCATTTGCCTTAGTAGTTTCGTTTGAGGAAATTACATTATTACCGGAATTATCAGGGTTAACATTTGAATCAAATTTAGTAGTAGGTTGTTCAATATCAGTTACAGAAGGAATTTCTGAACTGGTAGTTTCAACATCTGATGCTTTATCAGTAGTTTCGATATCCGATACTTTAGTAGTAGTTTCTGTGTATGCTGATTTGGTGGTAGATTCAACTTCTGATGTTTCCGGTTCATCTGCAACTTTTAATACTTTAATCTGAGGACTCATATAATTAAGATCCGTATTATCACAGTTCTTGTGAATTCCAAAGAATTTTATAATATATTCCTCACCAGCTTTAAAAATGCATGGTGTAACATTTTCAACATTGTAGTTTGTTGAAACCAGTTCACCGTTATGATAAACATTATAATATGTTGAAATTCGGCAATTATCATCATGTGGTGTTACATTCATTTTCAAATTATAAGTGCCACTTGTTTCAGGAACAAATTTATAAAATTTATAGTAGCTCTTAGCATCATCTCTATAAAAACGAACCGTATCAGTCTGGTCTAATCCGATTGAGTTAAGATTATATTCAAAACGCTCTTTGTCATAAACAGAGAGTGTTAATGCTTTGCTTCTACCATCAATATTAAAATATACATAATTATAACCTGATGACCAGTCTGCCGGTTCCTCTATTGTAAGAGGATAAACTGTGTATTTATCAGGGGCATCTGTTGTATATGAATCAGATGCCTCATCATATGTATATTTGACAACAGTTCCATCGACATAAGTTACATCTACGCTGTTAACATAATTCTGAAGTGAATATTTATAAGAACCTGAAATGTTGTCAATACCGTCTACAAGCACAGAATCAAGTCCTGTTTGGTTCAAACTAACAGAACTAATAAGAGCAGGGTTCTTAAAATTAAAAGTCATATTAACAGTTTCATTCGATGCTTCACTGTCACTATGAATTAAATAACAGTCAAAAGTATATTTCTTGCCCTTTTCAAGATCTAGATTTCTATATTCATACAAAGTCTTACCATTAGCAAGTTTTGTTGTTTGAGTAGGAAAGTCGCGGTTAAGGGAATGGTCAGTAGTATTAAAAGCTATGGTATCCGTACAGGAATCTGAGCGGTTATCCACAGTTACAAACAAAGTATATGGTCCATCCTCAGGTGGAGTAAAACTTAAATAACGTCTTAAAGGAGTATTAGGCTTAAGTTTAAGGGTTGTATCCCCGAAAAACATAAAACGGTCAAGCTGGTCATAAGTCTTAATAGTTACAGGAATTTCTTTTTCATAAGAACCTGCCCGAATAAGGAAAGTATTGTCATTTCCAACGGTCCAGTGATTATTATCCTGAGTGTCTACAGGGGTCAAATAATAACCGGTATAAGGACTGTAAGGGTCCTTTTCAGTAGTAGGATGAGAGTTGGCAGGAAATTCCAAATCTTTATCAGAGTAATGAATAGTATAAGATTTTATAAAACTCAAATAAGAATAAGTATATTTAAAATAAGAGTGATCAAACTCATTAGTAACCGTCTCTCCGTTCTGATTTTCAATAAGATTAAATGGTTCATCAGGTTCATTTATATCAAGACCATTAGAACTTTCCATCCTAATAAATTTAATTTTTGATTGGGCAGTGGAAGCATCCTTTGAAGAATAGCTTGTGCCATGGGAATAAAAATTAATAATATAAGGAGTACTACTATTAGGGCGCATTGATGAAAGAACACTGTTCATATAAACATCAGGAACGTTTAAATAATCCAGTACGTCATTGTTTTCATTCTGAAAATATCTGACTCTGGCATTAAGTACATTATTACCATTGTCATCAGTATCCATAAGACAACCTAACTTATATTGATGATAATCTTTCGTTGGATCATAATAATAAGAAACATCATATTCACCGGTAAAGTTAAACTCATCGTCCTTTTTTATTTCCCTAACAATGTCAGCAACAATCCAGACACTTGAATTAGCATGAAGCGTAAAGTTAACCGTGAAAACCTGTCCCTTTTTAAGCTGATAATAGTCAATTCGAGTTCTGTCTCCAATACGATAATCTCTTGCGTAAGGTTTAATCTCGTTGCCATCAGCATCCTTGGCAACGCTCAGATTATTAAAACCTTCTATAGTCTTGATTCTTACGGAATACAAGCCATCTTCAGTTGCAGTAAAGGTCATATCCTTATCATTAGGTGTATCACTTGCACTGAAAAAATCTTTTTCTCCAAATACATAATCGTCTGTGTAATCATCTGACTCTGCTTTAACTTTTGCAGGTGAAAATGAAATAGAAGTTAATACTAATAAAAAAGTAAGTAATAAACATAATAATTTCTTAGATTTTTTCATATTCTTTATCCTTTCTCTTTTGTTCGATTTTATATTAACATATTGGTATTTATGGGGCAATTATGATTTGAAAAATTATGTATTATATTATTTAAAAGATGGTTAGAATTGTGGAAATGAGTAGCACGGAACAATTCGTAGGCATCAAAGTTTGGAAATTTTGATCTCAACATCTATTTAAAAGTAATTATAAGAACTACCTATACAATTACACTAAGATTTCAGATTTACAACACCAGTATCTATAAAAAATAACACCCCTATAAAAAAGGAAACATTATATATAAAAACGTTTCATGCTAATATTAGATATGTAAATGTTTATACATAGGAGGAAACAAAATGAACGAAGTTCATTTCCTAAAAATGTTTCCGACGAATAGCCGCCGACCGAAGGGCGGGGGCAATACATATTATCCAGGAGGAAACAAAATGAACGAAGTTCATTTTCTAAAAATGTTTCCGACGAATAGCCGCCGACTGAAAGGCGGGGGCAATACATATTATCCAGGAGGAAAAGATGAAAGGAAATTTTAAAAAAGGAATTTCAGTGGCACTAAGTTTAGCATTGACGGTCAGTTCATTTGCTTTGCCTGATACAGTAAAAAATGTTAATGCTGATAATTTGCCAACAACAAATTTAGGAGTAGGAAGCATTGGAACAGGTTCAAATGAATCAGATGCAGCAAAACTTCCAAGAACTTCAACACAGGGAAAATACAGATTTACAACAGATAACTATAACAATAAGCATCAGGCACTTGATACAAATGATTGGGCAAGTAACTGGTTATGGGATTTAGAAGGCGATAAGGATACTGACACGACAAATGCATTATCAGGAACAGCATATGCATTGCCATTATGTTATTTAATGAAGAAAGATGGTTTGCGTGTGACAAAACCGGCAATGACAAGCAGTAATACAAATATTAGTGCTTACAATATTAAGGATAATGATACGTTATGTGATTTTAAAATTTCACCGGATTGGACATGCACAAACAACAATATAGATGAAGTAACTGACTGGTCATACAAGGCAGTTACAACAAATCCACAAAATGCGGGTCAGAAGATGTATACAACAATGACTCAGGGAAGTCCATTCGCTTTTATTGAAATGGAAAATACAAACACAATTTATTTGGAAAAATTACGTGTTACATTCCCAAGTGAAATTATTTATGAAGATACATACAATGGTTCAAAAATGGTTGTATTCAGAACGAATGATATTACAAGTTCTGTAAACGGATATCCAAGTGCAACATACCAATATTATGCAGTATTTTTACCAGAAAATACAACTGTTACACATATGGGAACAACAGACGGAACAAACAATGATAAAATAGGAAAATTAAAATTCACATTCCCATCAAACAACAAAGCTTATATGTCTATTGCATGGTTGTGTGAGAGCAGAAATATTGATAACAACATGGGTATTAAATATGCAAAAGAATACAGACCTTATGCATTTAATATTATTACAAATACAACAGCAGACTATTCTTATAATGAAAGCACAGGAAATGTTCAGACAAAATATACATATTCATTTTCAAAGAAAGCAGAAAGTACTGCTGATGGAACAATAATGGGAATTTTACCACATCAGTATAAGAATATGAGAAACGCTTCATATATGGATAATAAAGCTATTACTTTGAGAGGTTATATGAAGTTCATGAAGGGCTCATCATATACTACAAATATGACATACAACGGTATTATTCCATATATGCCAAGTCTTTCAAGTGATGATTCACAAGGAAGAAAAGAATTACAGAAATATGTAAATGACTTCGTTAATAAACATATGACAGGGGCAGGAAATTGGACTCTTGCAAATGATGAAGGAAATGAAACATATTATCATGGAAAGAAATTAAATCGCTCTGCACAGGTTGTTGCAGCTGCTAAAGCAGTTGGAGATGAAGAAAATGCACAGAAAGTATTAAACGGACTTGAAAAGAACTTAGAAGACTGGTTTACATATTCAGGAAATAGTGATAAGCATTACTTTACATATTTAGGTGAAGGTGTAGGTACACTTTTAGGATATCAGTCATCTTTCAATTCAGTTGACCAGTTTAACGATCATCATTTCCATTATGGATATTTTATTGAATCTGCAGCAAGTGTAGGTTTATACGACAGGGACTGGTTAAATAATTATAAAGATGTAGTAAAGCAGTTAATTTATGATATAGCATGCCCATATAGAGATAATAAAGAATGTGTCGCAGATTGTGGAAATGCATACCCATATTTAAGAAGTTTTTCACCTTATGAAGGACACTCATGGGCATCAGGATATGAAGATGAGAGAACAGGTAATAACCAGGAATCAACATCTGAAGCAATAAATGCGTGGGCAGGAATTATATTATTTGGAGAACTTACAAATAATACAAGAATTAGAGATTTAGGTATTTATCTTTATACAACAGAATCAGAGGCAGCTGATGAATATTGGTTTGATAAAGATGAAGAAACATACAAAATTGATTCAACAAATTTTGATGCTCCTATGGCATCAATGGTTTGGGGCGGAAAAGTTGACTACAGTACATGGTTTGGTCAGCAGTACACACAGGGAATTCAGATTTGCCCAATTAATTCATGGTCATTTTATTTAGGAAAAAATGCAAATAAAATAACAGGAAAAGATTACATTAAAAAATATTACAATGCAGATAAAACTTATAAAAATGCCAACGGTGGAAGCACAGAAGGTTGGAATGATATGTGGGCTGAATATTATGCAATAGCAGACCCTGATTACGCAATGAACACAGTATGGACAAAAAATGCAATTAATGATGGTGAATCACAGGCACATACATATCATTTTATAAGAGCATTGCAGAATTATGGTACACCTGATTTGACATTTAAATCAAATAGTCCAACAGCTTCCGTGTTTAACAAAAACGGAGTATATACATATGTAGCATACAATGCTTCAAATACAGCAAAGACAGTAACATTTACAAGTGAAAGCGGAAAGACAGTATCAATAAAAGCAGCATCTAACACAATGACGACAGTAAATGAAAATGAAGTTAATAAATCTTCATATGTTGTAGAATATTATGGAAAAGATTTAAATTCAAATAATTATTCATTGTTAGGAAGTGAAGTAAAATACGCAGATGCAGGAACAAATGTAACTGCAACAGAAAATAATTTTACAGGATTTAAATTTGATAATTCAAATTCAAATAATATTAAACAGGGAACAGTAAATGCAAACGGAAGTCTTGTATTAAAAATGTACTACAACAGAGAAACATATAGCATTTCTTATGATTTAGTAGGAGGAGTTAAAAATAATACAGGATTATATCCGGCAAACTATATTTATGGACAGCAGATAACACTTGATACACCTAAAAAAGATGGATACAACTTTAGTGGATGGTATAAGGAAAGTACGTACAACACAAAAGTGGACGCTATTTCATCAAAGGTAAGTGGAAACATCATTTTATATGCAAAATGGATTCCAGCAGGAACAATTTCTGTAAATGAAGATATGTATCTTACATTTGATGCAAATGTTAATGGAACATTTACTATAGTAGGTGATAAAAAATACAATGCAGTTAGTGTGCTTTATAAGGTGGTAAATACAGAAAGTGAAGCAAAAGAATTAGCAGAAAACAAAGCTGAAGTAGGATTTGTTTCATGGGGAATGGAAGCAACAGATACAGGTTGGAGTCATACAAGAAATTTAAAAGGTGATGAAGGAAAATATATTGTATTTTATTTTATAAGATACGATGAAAATGGTGGTTATAAATCAGAATATGGCTATGGAAAAATCGGAATAGGTGGAGGTAGCACAGAGACAACTACTAAAACTGAAACAACGACAAAAGCACCTGAAACTACAACTAAAGTGCAGGAAACAACAAAATATTCTGAGACTACAACTAAAGTACAGGAAACAACAAAACCGGTAACTGATGATTCAAAATACGCGTCATTAGATTACCAGGATATAGGAAATAATAATAACAGTGAATTTGATAAGGGATTGTTGGGCTGTAAATACGCAGTAATTAGTGGAAAAATAAATGCATGTTTATTCCAAAATAAAGGTTTTAGTGAATTGTATATGGCAGTAGGTGGAATGGGAGCAGGAAACTTTAAAGCTACCATAAATGGCCGCAATGTGACAAAAACACAAGGCACAGGAGTATTTATGAATCCGGCATCAGATTTTCTTACATATAAATATAATGTAGTTGAGATATCATCAGATGACGGAACTGCCACAGTAATTATTTTAAATCCAAATAAAACAGGAACATACAATCAATCAACAACAGAAGAAACAACAAAAGTCACAGAGACAACAACAAAAAATCAGGAAACAACAAAAGCGCCAGAGACAACTACAAAGAGTCAGGAGCAGACAACAAAGGCGCCAGAGACAACTACAAAGAGTCAGGAGCAGACAACAAAGGCGCCTGAGACAACAACAAAGAATCAGGAAACAACAAAAGCGCCTGAGACAACTACAAAGAGTCAGGAGCAGACAACAAAGGCGCCTGAGACAACTACAAAGAGTCAGGAACAGACAACAAAGACAAACGAAACAACAAAGAACCAGCAGGCAGACAATAACAACACAACAACTGCAGTAAATAGTGAAGACTTAAACGGAACATCGACAGAAAAAGCTGCTTTAGGACGAGCTGCATTTTCAAAGAATGTTAAAAAGAAATTGTCTCTAAAGAAGATTAAGGTTTCACTTAAAAAGGTTGATAATGCAACAGGATATGAAGTAAGAGTTGCAACATCAAAGAAATTTAAAAAGACAATTTATAAAAAGTCATATAAGAAGGTTGCATTTACTTTAAAGAGTAAGAAATTTGCAAATAAGAAGAAACTTTATATTAAAGTAAGAGCTTATGCAGTAGATGGAACAAATAAGATATATGGCAAATGGTCAAAAGTTAAAAAAGTTAAAATTAAATAATTTTTAATAAGATAAAGAATCTCCGGCATATTTGTGCCGGAGATTCTTAGAGTATAGAAAAAAACTGAATAATGAGATACAATAAAAAGAAAATGGTAGGTAAGAGTTATGAGAAAAAAATTTTTATTAAGCGTAATGCTACTTGTAACAATGTTAACAACATTGTTATTTGGCAATAATGTCCGTGCAGATTACTATGACGATTTTTATGACAACGAATATGATTATGAGTATTCAGATGCAGATGATTTGGAAATAGATTATAAATCATTGTCCTTAAATGAAGGAAGTACTCAGAAAATAGAATATGTATTTGTTGGTGATGCGATTGTATGGAATTCAATGGATACAGATATAGCAACGGTTTCACAAGATGGTACTGTTACCGGAGTGGCTGAGGGAGAAACATATGTAGTTGCTCATTATGGTAATTACAGTAAAAAAGTTAAGATCGTTGTTGTTAAAAAATTGAATTATTTTGAGATAGCAAGAGAAATGAAAAAGTATGCACAGAAACATCCAAAAGAAGCTAAATTTAAAAATATAGATGTGGGTACATGTTGTCGTCTTTATGGTGCAGATGCAGCTGGTACATATAAAAAGAAAATTGAAAGTGCCGGATGGGGAAGTGCCACATTTTATAAGAATTACATAGAATTAACAAGAAAAAAGGGCGTGACAAAGATAGCATATTATGTGTATGGAGAAGTTAGATTCCTCTCAATATATGATTATACGGAATTATCACCCCAAAAGATGAAACTTAGAACATCTAATAGAAGATTGAATTTCTCATTAGATTTAGTAAATTCAAAAGATAAATATTCTAAGGGAGTATATACATCAATAGCAAAAGTAAGTTCAGAATTATCATCTAATGAAGATATTAATTATGATAAATTTAGTAAATATGAAAAAATGCTTACGCAGAGAAAGTTAAGTATAAACTTTTCATTTTATAATGATACATTCACTGAGAGTAATATGCCTAAAAAGACAAAAAACAGTTGGTACAAATTAACTGATTTCTATGAAAATATTATTTTCTAAAACTTTTTAGGTAAATTTTCTGCTCATCAGTAATCCGATAACTTTCAACAGCTTTTTGAATAGTTTTTCGATGAACCCATGGTGAAAGTTTGCGTTGCTCAATATAAGGGATAACTGCGTTCCACTGTTTAGCAAGAGCGGTTGCCATATACCATGCAATCATCATATTTACATAATATTCTTCAGATTTTACATTTGAAACAAGTTCTACATATTCTGGTTTAAAATCATCATCTAAATAAAGACTCATTAAAGCACCGATTCCATAACGGATAGTATAGGTATCTGAAGAATTAATCCATTTTTTTATTTCCACAAGTAATTCATCTTTATGTTTTGAAAAACATTTTGGTAATGGTAAATCACAAGTAGCCCAATTGTTAATATAAGGAACAAATAACTTTACCTGTTTTATGCATTCATCATAATCTTTTATTCCGGAAATTATCATCATATGAAGATTATTTTCCTCGTAATACGTGTGTGGCAAATCTTTAATAAAAGATTTTGAATCTTCAGTTTTTGCATATTCTTTAGCAAATTTTCTTAATATAGGAGTACGAATGCCAATAATATTTTCTTTATTATAGCCTGGTATAAGTTTGCTATGAAAATCTCTATATTTTAAATCCTGTAATTCAAATAATTGTTTTTGTAGTGTATTCATATAAATCTCCACTTGAAAATATAAAAAAGTTTTATTTAAATATTGCTATCTATATTGCAGGAACTATTTCTACGGATATCTGGTCGAATTTGTTTTCCAAATCTTTAGTAATATGTTCCTGTATTGTTTTAAATTCTTTAATTTTTAAAGTATCAGATTTGCTTTTTACATATACTTCAATCCATGTTTTTCTTCCGGTTTGTGTTACATCAAGAAAATCTAAACTATAATCATAATTTTGAATATCTTCATTAACAACATCTCTTATTTCATCCATGACTTCCTTATCAGGAGAAAATAATACAAGTTCCTTTAAGGTCTTTATAATTTGAACTACGGGTTCTTTTACAAGGAATAAAGAAACTAAGATAGCTACAGTAGAATCAATGTAAGGAATAATAAATTTTAAAGTTGTGTTAGTAAGGAAAATCTGTAACAAAAATGCAACAGAAATTCCAAGAGTGCTTACAATATCTACTTTCCATAAATATAACTCAGACTGAATCATCATAGAAGAATAACTTCTGCTTAAGTGCTTTAATACCAAAAAAGTAAGCATACAGAAAAAGCAAAGTGAAGATTCGTATGCTAAAACGCTGATAGCATTTACAGTATGACCACCATTAAGTAAAACTTTTACATTTGATGTAATCATATTAATAACTACTGCTAATAAAATTAAATATTTTATAAGAACAAGTAAAGATTCAATTTGAGAAAAACCATAAGGTTTCTTTTCAGATACCGGTTTATACAAAAATGGAACAAGTATAAACATTGGAAGTAAGAGTAACAAATCGAATAAGTCAAATATTCCATCGGCAATTACTGTTTTTGAACCAAGGAAAAATGCTGCAATTACTTCGACTACTGTAAAAATAATTGTTCCGGTAAGTGATAATCGTAAAATTTTGTTTTCCGTTTTATATTTTTTATCGTCCATGATAAATTGAAAAAATCCTTTCTAGTGACATAAATTGTGCCAAATTGTTATTAAAAATTTCATAATTATGATAAAGTCTGGTATAATACTAGTGTCAATAGTTTAAATAATAAAAAAAATACGGTAAAATAAACTATATTTCAAAATAAATAGAACAAAACATTAGTATAGTACAAGAGTAAAGAAGAGGAAAAGATGAAACGTAAAAAAACATTTAATATAGGAGAAGTGTCAAGGCTTTTTAATATTAGTGTAGATTCAATTCGTTATTATGAGAAAATAGGAATATTAGAGCCGACACGCAATGAGGGAAATAATTACAGAGTATATACTTTATCGGATATCAGACAACTTACAATGATAAGAGAATTGTTAGGACTTAATTTCTCGACTGAAAGAATTAAGGAATTTGACCGAAACCAAAATGTGGAAACTACAAAAATGCTTCTTTCAGAAGAACTTAATATAGTAAATAAAAATATAGTAGAATTATTTGAAAAGAAGGTAAGTATAGAGGCAAGAATAAAATCTTTAGAAGAAAACATTAATCATACGGATTTGGGAAACATAAGGATAAAAGAGTTTGATGAAAGACAGTGTGTAATGATAAGTGAGTCGAATCTTGATGATGATGACGTAGATTATTATCTTGTAAAATATATGCAGTCCCATAAAAATAAAGTTGATACAATAGGAGCATGCGACTGTTATGTGTTAGATATATCAAAAATAAGTGAAGATGGAAATTCATTTGTAACAAAAGGTGTATTTTTCTATTCAGATACATTATTATATAATAGTAATTATTCTTTACCGGCAGGAAAATATTTATCGATATTTTATAAAGGGCCATCTACTAGAACGAAAGTGGCGGTAGACAGATTGATAGCTTACGCAAATGAGCATCATTTAAAAATTACAGGTGACCCGATAGAATTTTGCCATATTGATGATTATGAAACGTCGGTAGATGAAGAATGTTTAACAGAAATTCAAATTCCGGTTAAGTAGTTTTAAAATACGAGGAAAGAAAAATGAAAAGAAAAAATAAACACGAAGAAGAAAAAAGTACAAAAAAACGGGACTTGCAAAAACATATTTGGGTGCTAAATGTGTAAAGATTGTGGCAATAATTGTGATTATAGCGATTGTTATAAGTGGAGTTGCAATCGGAACAAAGGCATTTTAGATAAGGCAACTAAAAATGCACAAAAAATTGTAAAAACTTTTTTTGAAAAAAATTATGATTTAGATGAATACACAGTGAAGTTTAAATAATTTACATATGAAAGGTTTGAAAATAATGCAAAGGGAAAGCATGGATTCTAAAAGAAACAAATCAAAAGTTATTATAAGATATTATTATGACAGGGTATCCAGAGATGTAGGAAACTTTCTTAAGTGGATTGCACTTGCCGTATTGACAGGGCTTGTTGTTGGTGGCGCTAGTAGTATATTTGCAGGATGTATAAAATGGGTTACTGAGTATAGAAATAATAATATTTGGGTATTTATGCTTTTACCAATTGTTGGTGTGGCAATAGTATTTATGTATCAGATAATCGATCCTCATGATGGTGGGACAAATCAGGTTTTATCTACTATAAGGTCAAGGGGAGATGTCCCACTAAAGGCTGCACCACTTATATTTGTATCAACATTGTTAACTCATCTTACAGGTGGTTCTGCCGGAAGAGAAGGGGCATCTATTCAATTTGGTGGAAGTATCGGAAACTGGCTTGGCAAATTAGTAAAACTTGATGAATTTGATCATCATGTAATGATTATGTGTGGTATGAGTGCCGCATTCGCAGCAGTATTTGGAACACCGATGGCTGCGGCAGTATTTGCAATGGAAGTTGTAAGCGTTGGAGTTATGTATTATGCAGCGATGCTTCCATGTGTAGTTGCATCAATTATTGCGGCAGAGTTTGCTACGGGTATGGGAATAAGTCCGGAAACCTTTAGTGTTACAAGAATACCGGCTTTAACTGTTGAAAGTGGCTTTAAAATGGCAATTATATCGGTAGGATGCGCAATGGTCAGTATAATGTTTTGCATTGCACTTAAATTTGTAGCTAAAATTTATGGGAAATACCTCAAAAATTTATATGTAAGAGTTTTTGTGGCAGGCTGTGTAGTTATTGCGATAACAATGATTTTAAATACAAAAGACTACATGGGAGCAGGTAATGAGTTGATAGCAAGAGCAATAGAAACAGGACAGGCAAGACCATTAGACTTTTTATGGAAAATGATTTTGACGGCAGTAACAATGAGAGCAGGCTATCGAGGTGGTGAAATTGTTCCGGCATTTAGTGTGGGTGCAACATTTGGATGTGTGGCAGGACAGCTTTTAGGATTTCAGCCTGAACTTGCAGCAGCGGCGGGTATGGTAGCACTATTTTGTGGCGTGACAAATTGTCCTATAACATCTATGTTAATATCGTTTGAATTATTTGGATTTTCAGGTGTAGCATATTATTTAATTGCAATATCTGTAAGTTATTCATTATCAGGCTATTATAGTTTATATAAAGACCAGACAATTGTATATTCTAAATATAAAGCAAAATATATTAACAAAAGGACAAGATAAATTAACAAATGAATATACTTTCAATAATTAACTGAGGACTTTACATTATTAACAAAGGAAAAACAAGGAGATTTCAGTTGAATTTGGAAAGAAAATATGTATAATATTACTTTAGGGAACCTGGTTTTTTTATGGTAAATGAAATATTTATTGTTTCATAAGTTAGTAAAAGCTTTTATATAAGGCAATTACAGACAGGTTTTCTGTGATGATGATATAAGAATCTGTATAAAGCAGAGTTTCTTTATATACTATTATGAAAGAAAAGAGGTTTAAATTAAGATGGCAGAAATCAATTTAAGCAAGTATGGTATCACAGGTACAACAGAAATCGTGTACAATCCTTCATATGAATTATTATTTGAAGAAGAAACAAAACCAGAACTTGAAGGTTATGAAAAAGGACAGGAAAGCGAACTTGGTGCTGTTAACGTTATGACTGGTATTTATACAGGACGTTCACCAAAAGATAAATTTATCGTTGAAGATGAAAATTCAAAAGATACAGTATGGTGGACAACAGATGAATACAAGAATGATAACCACAAAGCAAGCAAGGAAGCTTGGGCTGCTGTAAAGGATATTGCTATTAAAGAACTTTCAAACAAGAAGCTTTATGTAGTAGATGCTTTCTGTGGAGCAAACAAAGACACACGTATGGCAATCCGTTTCATCGTTGAAGTTGCTTGGCAGGCTCATTTCGTAACAAATATGTTTATTAAACCAACAGCTGAAGAACTTGAAAACTTCGAACCTGATTTCGTTGTTTACAATGCTTCAAAGGCTAAAGTTGAAAATTATAAAGAATTAGGACTTAACTCAGAAACAGCAGTTGTGTTCAACATCACAAGCCGTGAACAGGTTATCGTTAATACATGGTACGGCGGAGAAATGAAGAAGGGTATGTTCTCAATGATGAACTACTTCCTTCCACTTAAGGGAATTGCTTCAATGCACTGCTCAGCTAACACTGACTTAAACGGTGAAAACACAGCAATCTTCTTCGGCCTTTCAGGAACAGGTAAGACAACACTTTCAACAGATCCTAAGCGTTTACTTATCGGTGATGATGAACATGGTTGGGATGACAACGGCGTATTCAACTTTGAAGGTGGATGCTACGCTAAGGTTATCAACTTAGATAAAGAATCAGAACCAGATATCTACAATGCAATCAGACGTGACGCTCTTCTTGAGAACGTAACACTTGATGCTGAAGGAAAGATTGATTTTGCAGATAAGAGTGTAACAGAAAATACTCGTGTATCTTACCCAATCAATCATATCAAAAACATTGTAAGACCTATTTCATCTGCACCAGCAGCTAAGAACGTTATCTTCTTATCAGCAGATGCATTTGGAGTATTACCACCAGTATCAATCCTTACAGAAGCTCAGACACAGTACTACTTCTTATCAGGATTTACAGCAAAACTTGCTGGTACAGAACGTGGAATTACAGAACCTACACCAACATTCTCAGCATGTTTCGGACAGGCTTTCTTAGAGCTTCATCCAACAAAATACGCTGAAGAATTAGTTAAGAAGATGGAAAAGAATGGAGCTAAGGCTTACTTAGTTAACACAGGATGGAATGGTACAGGAAAGCGTATCTCAATTAAGGATACACGTGGTATCATCGATGCTATCTTAAACGGTGACATCTTAAATGCACCAACAAAGAAGATTCCATTCTTCAACTTTGAAGTTCCAACAGAACTTACAGGTGTTGATACAAAAATCCTTGATCCTAGAGATACTTACGCTGATGCTTCAGAATGGGAAGTTAAGGCTAAGGACTTAGCAGAAAGATTCATCAAGAACTTTGCTAAGTATGAAGGAAATGAAGCTGGTAAGGCTTTAGTTTCAGCAGGACCACAGATTTAATTCAGTTAGATTACAATAACACGAAAGTGTAAATTAATATTAGAACATAATATGTTCGAAAAGCCGGATGCGAAAGCATCCGGTTTTTTGACCTTTATTCTTTGGTATGGTAATATAGTAAAATATGAGTTTTTAATGATGCTCACAAATTATTGTACGTAATGTGTTATGGCAATTTTGTATCATGTAAAATTCGTTGATACTAAAGAAAGAGGTTTAAAATTAATGCTTTCACTTATTAAAGAGATTAACAGTGCAGTAAATAACTTTATATGGGGAGTTCCGGCTATGATTTGTATCATTGGCGTAGGTCTTGTATTAAGTATTAGAACGGGATTCCTGCAAATAAGGGAGTTTCCATATGCAATGAAAGTTACGATTGGTCGTATGTTCAAAAAGAAAGAAGCTGCAGATGGTGCAATGACACCGTTTCAGGCAGTTTGTACAGCACTGGCTGCAACAGTGGGAACAGGAAATATAGCAGGCGTTGCCGGAGCGATTGCAATAGGTGGACCAGGTGCAGTTTTTTGGATGTGGATTTCAGCAATCTTAGGAATGTGTACAAAATTTTCTGAAGTAACATTAGCAGTTAATTTTAGAGAAAAGAATGAGAAAGGCGAGCTTGTTGGTGGACCAATGTATTATATAAAGAATGGTTTAAAAAAACATTGGCATTGGCTTGCGTACTTGTTCTCTATATTTGGTGTTTTAACTGTATTTGGAACAGGAAATGCAACTCAGGTTAATACAATCACAACTGCCATAGATTCAGCATTATTTGATTATGGAATTATTTCAAAAGATAGTGCATCTACAGTAAATCTAATTATAGGAATAGTACTTGCAGTATTATTATCATTAATTTTATTAGGTGGAATAAAGAGAATTGGACAGGTTACAGAAAAACTGGTTCCATTTATGGCGGTAATTTATATTGTATTTGCATTTGGAGTTGTTGCTCTTAATTTTCAGAATATACCACATGTGTTTGCTTCTATTTTTAAAGGAGCATTTTCACCGGCATCAGTTACAGGTGGTGCTGTAGGAAGTTTCTTTATGAGCATGAAAAAAGGTGTATCGAGAGGAATTTTTTCAAATGAAGCAGGACTTGGTACAGGCTCAATAGCACATGCATGTGCAGATACAAGAAAACCTGTTAAACAGGGAGTGTTTGGAATCTTTGAAGTATTTGTTGATACAATTGTTATATGCACACTCACGGCACTTGTTATTTTATGTAGTGAAATTCCTGTAAATTACGGAAGTGCTGCCGGAGCAGAGTTGACAATTTTAGGATTTACATCAACATATGGAACATGGATTTCCATATTTATTGCAGTTGCGATGTGTTGTTTTGCATTTTCAACTATTATCGGATGGGGATTATATGGTTCAAGATGTATAGAGTTTTTATTAGGACCTAAAGTGAATAAGCCATTTATGCTTGTGTATTCATTAGTTGCAATTGTTGGGGCAACAATGGATTTAGGACTTATGTGGAGCATTGCTGAAACATTTAACGGACTGATGGCAATTCCAAACCTTATAGCAGTATTCCTGTTGTCAGGAGTTGTAGTCAAACTTGTAAAAGAATATTTTGCAAATGAAGGAAAAGAATAAGATAGTTATAATATCTGGTAATAGATAGATAAGAAGATGAAGAGATATATAAAGTGTTTCTTCATTTTTTATGCGAAAATATTTTATCATAGGTAGATTTAAAGTAATACGTAAAAAGTTATACGAAAAGTTATACGGTTATATTTTGTAAAAATTCTTTGGCAGACAAAATTGTAGTAAAGGACAGACTGCCATAACAGTAGAATTTGTAAATGGTGCAAACAGAGCATTTGTGGAAGACATAGAAAAAGCCCTTAATTTATATGGAAGACATACTTATTTGTATGCTCCACAGGCAAATGAAGATGTTTCTACAGTAGTAAAACATTTACACAGAGCGGGTATTGTTGTATTGTTATTGCTGGATGAAAATCAGAAAAGTAACATAAAAACTACAGATGTAAATTATATTACTGATTGGGATAAGGAAGGCACAGAAGTAGAACAGGTTGCAGCTTCTCAAACACTTTTATTCTTCAAGGAAAGAAAAGAGGTTGAGAGAATTAGAGGTTCAGTAAAAAGACCGGCAATAGAGGAAGTTATTGAAAAAGTATTTTAGAGTAAGGAGAATATAGAAATGTTAGTAACAGGAGCAGGTGAAAAGAAAGAAATTGAACAGGGAACAACAATTGCAAAATTAATTGAAATTGAAAAAGTCGAAAACCCTGAATATGTAACTGTAACAGTTAATGATGAGTTCTTAAACAGAGCTGATTTTGAAACAACCCAGGTTAAAGAAAATGATACAATCAAATTCTTATATTTCATGGGAGGAGGAGCATTTTAATGGCATTTACGAATGAACAGATGGAGCGCTATTCCAGACACATTATTTTGCAGGAAGTAGGTGTCAAGGGACAGAAAAAACTGTTAAATGGAAAAGTGCTTATTATAGGAACAGGTGGACTTGGATCCCCTGCAGCAATGTATTTGGCAGCAGCCGGAGTAGGAACAATTGGAATAGTTGATGCTGATGAAGTAGATTTGTCAAACCTTCAAAGACAGATTATTCATGGAACAGCTGACGTTGGCAAGGCAAAAGTTAAATCAGCAAAAGAAACTATGAATGCAATGAATCCTGATGTAACAGTTAATACATATCGTGAATTTGTTACATCTGAAAACATAATGGATTTAATTAAAGATTACGATTTTATAATTGATGGAACAGACAACTTCCCAGCAAAGTTTTTAATAAACGATGCCTGTGTAATGGCTAAGAAACCATTTTCACATGCAGGAATTATAAGATTTAAAGGCCAGCTTATGACCTATGTTCCGGGAGAAGGACCATGTTACAGATGTGTATTCAAGAATCCACCACCAAAGGATGCAGCGCCAACATGCAAGCAGGCCGGCGTTATTGGAGCAATGGGTGGTGTAATCGGAAGTTTACAGGCAATGGAAGCAATTAAGTACCTTATAGGAATAGGTGATTTGCTTACAGGAAAATTGTTAACTTATGATGCATTAAAAATGGAATTCCACACAATAAAACTTCCAAAAGCAGACGGAAGCTGTGCAGTATGTGGAGATCGTCCGACAATTACTGAACTTATTGATTATGAACAGGTTGAATGCGACGGAAAGTAGGAAAACATGTTATATATGTCAAAAGAAGATTATGAAAAAATCTTAAATCATTGTAAAGAAGGTCTTCCAAATGAATCCTGTGGATTAATTGGAGGCACTGTAGAAGGAAATGATAAATATATTAAAAAGGTGTATCTTTTAACAAACTTAGATGCAAGTAATGAACATTTTTCAATGAATCCAAAAGAGCAGTTTGAAGCAGTTAAGGATATGAGAGCTAATGGATACAAACTCCTTGGAAATTTTCATTCTCATCCGGAATCACCATCAAGACCTTCAGAAGAAGATAAGAGACTTGCATATGATTCTAAAGTTTATTATTTGATATTATCATTAATGGATATCGAAAATCCGGTTCTAAACGCATTTATAATTGATGAAGAAAAAAATGTGTCAAAAGAGGAATTGGTAATTTCATAAGAATAAAAAGTTTGCGTAAATCAGGTTGGTTCATTAATGAGTGTATTTTTCACAGATAAAAAAGTAGTTGATTATGATACAGCTATTTCTTCTGATACAGAAAAATATGCCGAATACTTTAGATATATGTTAGAGTCAGGAATTAACCTTGCACCGTCTCAATTTGAAGCGATGTTTGTATCAGCAGCTCATACACATAATGATTTAGAGGCAACAGCAAAAGTAATAGAAAATTTAAAAAAAAAGAACGGGAGATAGATATGAAGGAAAATTTAAAGGATTTAGTAATAATAGGAAGCGGCCCGGCAGGACTTTCAGCAGCAGTATATGCTCAAAGAGCAATGCTAAATCAGGTTGTTATAGAGAAAGAAATGTTTAGTGGCGGACAGATAATAAATACTGACAGAATAGATAATTATTTAGGATTATATGGTGAAAACGGATATGATATTGCAGTAAAATTCAGAGAACATGCAGATGCTTTAGAAGTTCCGTTTGTAGAAGGAAAAGTTGAATCCATTGAAGATAAGGGTGAATATAAAGAAATTCATTTAGAAGATGGAACGGTATTTGATACTAAGACTGTAATTATAGCTACAGGTGCTAAACACAGATTGCTTAAAGTAAAGGGTGAAAAAGAATTTACAGGTGCCGGAGTTTCATATTGTGCTACTTGTGATGGAGCATTCTTTAAAAATAAGACAGTTGCAGTAGTAGGTGGTGGAGATGTAGCTTTAGAAGATGCGTTATATCTTTCTAACATTTGTGAAAAAGTGTATCTGATTCACAGAAGAGATGAACTTCGTGGCGCAAAAATACTTCAAAATAAAATATTTGAAACAAAAAATATAGAATTTAAGCCTAGTTATGAAGTAAGTGAAATCTACGGAGAAGATACTGTAACAGGAGCAAAGTTACTTAATAAGAAGACAGGAGAAGAAGAGGAACTTTCTCTTTCAGCAGTATTTATTGCAGTTGGAATGGAACCACAAAGTGAACTTGTAAAAGGCATTGTGGATACTGATAAGACAGGTTATATAATCGCTACTGAAGATTGCCGAACAAGCATGGATAAAGTTTATGCGGCTGGTGATATAAGAACAAAAAGTCTTAGACAGGTGGTAACTGCTGTCGCAGATGGAGCAGTTGCAATTACATCAATAGAGCAGGACACAAAGTAGAACTTACTTATTTTATGCAAAAACAAAATAAGTTAAAGCAAGTCTTTAAGAAATAAAGCAAATCCATAATATAATTAAAAAAAATAATTATATACTTGCGTTTATGATTAATAAATGATAGACTTCGCTTCATCAAACAAGGACGTTTGGCATTTAGTTGCCACACGTCCTTTTTGTGTTATATATGGCAAAGCCAAGTGTAGAAAATTTGGCAAATGCATAATCACTAAGAAGTAAATTCAAAGTGATATACGTGTAGAAGCCATATTTATAACATATACACTAAAGAGATTGAGAAAAATATGTTAAAAGAGCAGGAGGTATTATTGTATGAACTCAGGAGACACAGGTTTTATGTTGATTTGTGCTGCTTTGGTATTTTTTATGACACCGGGGTTAGCATTTTTTTATGGAGGTCTTGTAAGACGAAAAAATGTAGTTAACACTATGATGGCAATAGTCATGATTATGGGATTGTCAGTTGTTATGTGGGCATTATTTGGATACTCATTGGCATTTGGTGGAAACCATGGTGGAATAATAGGAGATTTCAGATGGTTTGGTTTAGAAGGAGTAGGCTGGGATATTGGACCTTATTCAGATTCAATTCCTAATTTAGTATTTTGTGCATTTCAGATGATGTTTGCAATTATAACACCGGCACTAATTACAGGATCAGTTGTAGGAAGAATGAAGTTTAAGGCACTCTTTATATTTGTGGCTATTTGGTCAGTAATTGTATATTATCCATTAGCACATATGGTATGGGGTCAGGGAGGACTTTTAGCAGAGTTAGGTTCTGTCGACTTCGCAGGAGGCGATGTTGTACATATAAGTTCAGGAATAACAGCTTTGGTACTTGCTATTATTCTTGGCAAAAGAAAAGGCTATGAAAGAGCAACATACAGAATCCATAACATTCCATTTGTTGTATTAGGAGCTACAATACTTTGGTTTGGATGGTTTGGATTTAATGCAGGAAGTGCATTAAAGGCAGATGGACTTGCTGCACATGCATTTATGACTTCAGCAATTGCATCAGCATCAGCACTGTTATCATGGATGTTTTTAGATGTGATAAATGATAAAAAAACAACATTGGTAGGTGCATCAACAGGTTTAGTTATCGGCTTGGTTGCAATTACACCGGGAGCAGGATTTGTTCCAATCTGGTCATCATTTATAATAGGTGCACTCGTAAGTCCGATATGCTATTATGGAGTTATTCTCATTAAGAAAAAATTAAAAATAGACGATGCATTAGATGCATTTGGATGTCATGGAATCGGAGGAATCTGGGGCGGAATTGCAACAGGTATATTTGGAAAAAGTTCAATTAACCCGGTAGCAAAATGGGATGGCTTAATTTATGGTGAATGGAGATTATTTGCAGCCCAGATAGAAGGAATACTTATTACAATAGCAATAGCCGTTGTAGGCACTTTAATCTGCGTAGCCATAGTTAGAATATTTACTCCATTAAGAGTAACTGATAGAGAAGAAAAAATCGGTCTTGATATATCACAGCACGGCGAAAGTGCTTATCCAAGTTTTAACGGTATGGATCAGTAATAAGACTTAAGTAAAAATATTTTGACAATGTGAAATGGTATAAAGAATAATCAGGCAAATATTATTAAATGTTTTTGAATTAAAAATTTTTAAATGAGATTAGGAGATGGAAATTCTATGATAATGAAAATAGATGCAATTGTTAGAGAAGAAAAATTTGAAGATGTAAAAAATGCATTAATGGAAATAGAAGTTAACGGACTTACAGTGTCACAGGTTATGGGATGTGGATTGCAACGAGGCTATAAAGAAATAGTCAGAGGTATGGAAGTAGAACCTCAGATGCAGCCAAAGATTAAATTTGAAATAGTTGTTTCTTCAGAAGAATGGGCAGAAAAAACAATAGAAGCAATTAAGAAGGCAGCTTACACAGGAGAATTTGGTGATGGAAAAATTTTCAGCTATCCTGTAGCAAGTGCAACAAAAATCAGAACAGGTGAAACAGGTTACGATGCTGTACAGTGTCAGGAATAAAAATTAAATGTTTAGATTAAATATATAAAAGCCACAATTATGATGTCTTTGTTGAAAGATAAAATAGTTGTGGCTTTTTAATCGCTTTACAGTACGATTTTATATATGAAAAGATTTTTGTTACATATCTGCCTACCGGAGAATGAGTATTTATCATATTATTAGGCAACTAAGATAAATTTATAAATGTGCATTTATCCATGCTGCTTTTATTTCAGGAGGCATGTCATCAGGAGAAATATTCTTAAGTCTATCTTCATTTCCATCGGCAATTGCTGTATCATAGTACCAGCATTTATAAGTAATCATATCAAGAACTTTCTTTAAATGTTCAATTTCGGCTTCGACAGTTTCCTTCTGCTTTATAAACATTTCTTTGCGCTTACCATATGTAGATGGCCCCTGCTGACACCACATCATAAATTCCTTTATATCTTTAATTTCCATTCCCGTTTTTTTTAAACACTCAATAAGACGTAATGTCTCAACTGTGCCATCATCAAATCTTCTTGCACCGGATTCTGAACGGTTAAGGTTTGGAAATAATCCTTCTCTGTCATAATAATGTAATGTAGAAATAGGAAGATTAAACATTTTAGAAACTTCACCAATATTATAATAATTTGTGTCCATAATTGACCACTATGAAATGATTTCCTGTTAAATTCAATTGAAGGAGAACATTTCATTTTCCTTTCTTCATATTATAAATTCATATATTTAAGTTGTAATACAATAAAATCATAAATCTGACTTTATTATATAATATTTTTCGGAAAATAGTTCATATAAATTTATGAAAAAATAAATATTGACCTAAAGTTAGGTTTATGGTTTAGAATACACAATGTACAGTTATAATTTTATTAATTACGTATTTGAAAAAATGATTAATGGAGGACTTTGAAATGTATTTAGAAAAGATTAACGGACCGGAAGATGTTAAGAAATTAACAGTTAAAGAGATGTCTACATTAGCAGAGGAAATGAGAACTGCATTATTAAAGAGAGCCAGTATTCATGGTGGTCATTTTGGACCTAACTTTGGAATGGTAGAAGCAACAATTGCTCTTCATTATGTATTTGAATCCCCAAAAGATAAAATAGTTTATGATGTTTCACATCAGACATACCCACATAAAATGCTTACAGGAAGAAAGGACGCATATCTTTACGAAGAACATTATGATGATGTTTCAGGATACAGTAATCCTCATGAAAGCGAGCATGATCATTTCATCATAGGACATACATCAACATCAGTAAGTCTTGCCTGTGGTTTGGCAAAGGCAAGAGATTTAAATGGTGAGGAAGGAAATGTTATCGCTGTAATAGGCGATGGTTCATTAAGCGGTGGTGAAGCTTTAGAAGGATTTGATTATGCCGTAGAATTAGAAGGAAACCTTATAATTGTTGTAAATGATAATGATATGTCAATTGCTGAAAACCATGGTGGTTTGTATGGCAATTTAAAACTTCTTCGTGAAACAAATGGTCAGGCAGAATGTAATTTATTTAAGGCAATGGGACTTGATTATATATATGTAAATGAAGGAAATGATGTAGCAAGTCTTATTGATGCATTTAGTAAAGTAAAAGATAGCAAAAAGCCTGTAGTTGTTCATATTAATACATTAAAAGGAAAAGGATATGCACCTGCTGAACAGCATAAAGAACAGTGGCATTACAGTGGACCATTTGACATAAAGACAGGAAAATTATTGTATGCTGAAGGTGGAGAAGATTATTCAAGCGTAACTTGTGATTATTTATTGAATAAAATGAAAGAAGACAAATCAGTAGTTGCAATTACTTCAGCAACACCAACAGTTATGGGATTTACAGAAGATAAGAGAAAAGAAGCAGGAAAACAATTTGTTGATGTAGGAATTGCAGAAGAGACAGCAGTTGCAATGGCAGCAGGAATTGCAACAAATGGTGGAAAACCAGTATACGGAGTATATAGTTCATTTGTACAAAGAACATATGACCAGTTATCACAGGATTTATGTATAAATAATGCACCTGCGACAATAATTACATTCTGGGGAAGTGTATTTGGAATGAATGACGTAACACATTTAGGATTATATGATATTCCAATGATGGCAAATATTCCTAACCTTGTTTACATGGCACCTACAACAAAAGAAGAATATCTTGCAATGTTAGAGTGGAGTATAGAGCAGAATGAACATCCGGTAGCAATAAGATTACCTGGTGGAGAAATGGTATCTGACGGTAAAGAAGTAACAAAAGATTTCTCTAAATTAAATAAATATGAAGTAACTGAAAAAGGAAGCAAGGTTGCAGTTATTGCCTTGGGAACATTTTATCAGTTAGGAAAAGAAGTTGTAGATGATTTATCAGATAAATTAGGAACAAAGGCAACATTAATTAATCCATATTATATAACAGGAATCGATAGTGAATTACTTGAAGAATTGAAGGAAAATCATGATGTTGTAATTACAATAGAAGATGGAATTTTAGACGGAGGATTTGGTGAAAAAATTTCAAGATTCTATGGCCCGACTGATATGAAAGTAATTAACTATGGTTTGAAAAAAGAATTCTTAGACAGATATGATGTAAATGAAGTTCTTAAAGAAAATCATTTGACAAAAGAACAGATTGTTGAAGATGTAATGGCGTTAATGAAATAAAATAAATGCCGGGAAAAAACTAAAAATATTTTTATAAATCAGCTTGGAAAATTAGAAATTCCTATTTTACAGCTTGAAAATATAAAAAATAGTTTTATTTGGGTTGACATATAAAATAAAAATTTATAAAATAAAGGCATATATTACAAATGATGAGGGTAAACTATTTGAAAAAATAGGGCACAAAGCTATGAGCCTAAAGCAACATTTGCAATGGTCGTCTGGCTGCAATTCTTTTTAAGGAGTTGCAGTTTTTTTTATGCGTAAATACGTGTATAAAAGGCTGCGATAAAATTGGAAGGAGGATGCAATGAAAAGAGTAAAGAAAATGGTAGCTATGGCTACAGTCATGACGATGGTATTTAATGTGGCAATGCCAATAGGGGTTTTGGCAAAAGAAAACACAAATGAATATGGGGTACTTGCAAAAAACGGAGCAACTTTTTCAGGAAGTGGACAGGTAATTGGAGATATCGTAATTAACAACGGTACTTTTAAGTATTCAAACAGTGCAACAAAGCATGTTACAGGAACTGCACATGTAGCACCGGAAGTTAAAGTAGATGAACCTACACAGGGATATATTCCAATTGAAGTTAGTGAAATGGACAAGGAATTATATTCAGGATTATTTAATACAAATAATTATCCTGATGAAAATTCAGAATATTTTAAAAAATCTACTTCAGAATACAAAGATGGTACACAGAGCGTTTACATTGGATGGCAGACAAACAGATTTGATTTAACTGATAATGCATATTTAGATACTGTATCATTTTACAATGGACAGACATTTGAAATTCATGCAGATAAAAATCAGACAACAGTTGTCAGAGTAAAACATTTAAACGTTGGTGGTGAAATTAAAGTAAGCGGTGACGGATACGTAGTTTTATATGTAGATGAATTATCAGGTGGAAATCCGGGTTCATTTAATGCAGGCGGAGACAGCAGTAAGCTTACAGTTGTATTTACAGGAAAAAATGCAGGATACAATAATTTTAAAGAAGTAAATGCCAACACAATTGCAATGAATGCTACAAAGTATACACAGGTAAATGGAATATTTGCAGGAAATGTATATACAAGTGGAAATCTTGAATTTAGTGGTGATAGTTCTATAACAGGTAAGGTTTATGCACCTGCTTCAAAAACAGTATTAACAGGAAGTACAAAGATTTACGGACAGTTAATAACAGATATATTAGATATTTCAGGTGGAGCAGTTGTTTCATATAAAGCTACTAATGGATTACCTTCAGAGGTTGAAAAGGTAGTAGGAAATCTTGATACAGAAAATGGAAAGACAGAAGATGGAAAAGAAGAAACAACTAAAAAAGAAGAAGTAACTACACCGGAAGAAACAACAAAACCTTCAGACACAACAAAACCTGATTCAGGAAATGATAATAAAGGTGATGATTCAGATAAAGAATCAGTAGAAGTATCTGTATTAGTACCTTTAAAAATGTCAATCAGATTACAGGATGGAACTGTATTGAACAACAAGAGCAGTTTCAAAATGGAAATTGATAAAGAAGTTAAATTCCAGATGTGCTCAAATAACTGGGACAACGATACATATGATGACAATGGAAATGGTATTGCAGGAACAGTTGTGTATACAGCAGTTGTAAGTTCTACAGCAAAGAAGAACACTTATGATGCAGCAAGCCGTACATTTACAATTGCGAAAGGTGATAAAGTATTAAGAACAGATACAAACAATTGCTTTATGGCATATAGATTTTATTTTAAGAAGGGTAATTATAATAAACAGACAGGAATTAATAGTGTAGTAAACACACCGTTAGAAAGTTTATCAGTTAACCTTCCATTAGGTTCAACAATTACATGTGATGCTTATAAGGCATATAGCCAGATTGATAGCGCTGATGTATTTATTGAAACAGCAGATGATAAAACAATCTGTTATAAGGATTATTATTGGGAATATTAATAATTAGTACCAATAAGTATAGAGATAAGTTAATAAATAGTGAAATTTTACATAAAAATGTTAATAAATTCACTGCCACAGATTAAAAATGATTATATTTTAAATTTGTGTGAAAAATACAGTAATAACGCCGCAGAAATTTGATTTTTGCGGCGTTAAAGGGATATAGAAGTGAAAAAAAAGAAAGAATTAATATTAGGAGTTTCTTTAATAGTTATCATAATTGCAATGGCAATAGTGCTGGTGATAATAAATAAAGATGATAAAAAAGAATTTGAAGATGTGCAGGTGACAACTACGGTAGAGGAATATACTAAGGCAAATGATAGCAGCAATACTTTTATGGAAGAAACAATAATAAAATGCTGTTATGAATTAAGATATATATTTGCTATAAATGAATTTGATGACATAAGTACGGTATCCGTAAACAAATTAGCACAATATGGTTTGTGCCATTTATATTATAATAGCTTATTAGATGTACCTGCAAGTGATGAACTTGAGTATAGAGATGCATCAAAAAAAGATATTGAAGCGGTGCTTAAAAGCCAGTTTAATGTTGAGGGCATTAATTTGGAAGAAAGCGATATTTACAATAAGGCAGAGCAGAAATTTGAGATGTGGGTTCCAAATTATTCACAGCAGATTACATATGACTATACAGTAACGGATAATGGAGACAATCTTACAATAAATGTGGTATACTATGAAGATGAGGTACGCTCAAAGGTTAAGAGTGAAGCGACTATTAATGTAGCTAAAGAAGGGGATTTATATTATATAAAAAGTTTGCATTAGTTAGTGAGATGTTAAAATGAATAAAGATATTGATTTATTGATTAAAAAGATTGAAGAAGAATCTAAATTGATAAAAGGCGATGCTTCAAAAAATGAAATGCAGGAAATTCTTAAAGAAAAATTGGTTATAGAGCGTGAAAGAGACAATCTACTGTTAGAAAATAAACAATTAAAAGATAAGATTGAATCTTATGAACAGGATATTGCAACTTTACAACAAAGTCTTAAAGGAATCCTTGATATTCTTCAGGGAGAGGATAGAGTTGTGCATGAAACGGTAAAACATATAGATTCTACTGTAATAGAAACTAATAGCGAAGCACAAAAGGCACGTAGAAACGGATTAAGAGAGATACTAAAAGAAAATACTCAGGGATTTTAACACAGAAAGGACGTCTCTATGAATATTTTTAAGAAGTCTAAAGAACAGGTTGAAGAAAATAAGTCAGAAGATTTAAAAATAGAGAATCAGGAAAATAAAAGAGAAACAACCTCTGAAAAAAAGGGGGTTGTTTCTTTGCAGTTTTCAGAAGAAATGTCAGACAAAAGAATACATTCTATAATTACTGTTGCAGGAGTGGCAATAGCATTATTCTTAATAACATTAATGATGCATACCATAGTCAGCAAAGTAGTGTATCCTAACTTCAGTATGGCAAATGAAATAAATGAAGTCCAGTTTCTATGGGGAACATCAAATAATGATTTGGATAGAGAAGACGCTGTATGGAAACAGGCAACAGATGAAAATAAAATACAAAAGATTGGGAAAGGTCAGGATTATGTATGCATTAAAGTAGACATACCTGCACAGAGCAATCAGGAATATTATACTTATTATACAAATTATGCACCGTCTAAAGTTCTTGTTGATGGCAAGAAGATTTATGACAATGGATATGATAAAGAAAATGTAGTTGGGAACCGTTGTAACAAAGTGGAACTGGAATCTTCTACAGTTTCAAGAACAATGGAAATTTATATTTATTCTCCAATAGGTTTTCAATTTAGATTAGTAAAAAGTGCAAATGGAACAGGTCTACTTTCAAATGCAAGTGGACTTGGAATAGCATTCACATTTGGAATATTAATGTTGGCAATTATATTTGTAATTATGACAATTGCCATTTCAATAAAAGATAAAAATATAATAAAAGTATTACTGTTAAGCCTGACATTATTTATGGGAGCATTATATCTTATGCTCTATCAGTTAAGTTTAGGTAGCACTCTTATATCTGATAGTGTGTTCTTTAGTTTGCAATTAATATTAACAATATATTTTGCAACATCTGTGTTAGTATGCAGTCTTTGTAGCATTAATTATAAATTTAAACTATGGCAGAACATGTTTATCATAGGAGTATTTGTAATCAGTTTAGGGCTTTTGCTTATAGAAAACAGAACTGTACTCCTTATTGCAGCAGTTATTTTTTCGCTGGCAATATGTGTACTAATAGGTCTGTTTATAATTGAAGTAGCAAAATTAATCGAAAATAAAACTCCATATATGAGTCTGGTAGGAATTGCATTTGTTTATATTTCTTTAGTAAATATCTATAATTTAATTTCACTTACTGCAGGTTCAAATGGGTTAAGCCGAACTGTAGTGGTAACAGGTATTGTCATATATGAAATAGCAATGTACATTGTTTTATTTAAACAATCAGTAAATCACACAATACTTATTAAAGAGCGAGCAAATCAACAACTTGAAAGTGCTGTAAGTATACAGAGAATGGCAACAATTTTATCGGATGTTGCTGATGCCCTTACAGATAAACAGTTTGCAAGCTATACATGTCAGATTTTTACGGATGTGATAAAGAGAAATGAATTAGCAGCGTCAAATGTTGTTACAGATGATGAAGCAAATGAAAAAATAGTTATTCCTGCCTGTGCAGCAGTACGTCGTGAAGATGGAACTTTTGAAGAAGTATTTAATCAGGGTGGAATAGAGGGGTGCGATTATGAAAAAATAATGTCAATGTATGATGGAACAGAAAAATCGAAAGTAAAGTTTGCACAGACATACATGGACTTAATATTTGTAAGAATTGATCAGGTTCAGATTATTTTTCATATAGAAAATTATAAAGATGGATTATCAGAAACTTTCCAAAGTACGGCAATGATGATACATCACATAATGGAAATTGCTTTTTCAAATTACAATTTAAAAAGCAGAATAAAAACTGTACAGGAAGATGCCATTATATCATTAGCTGAAATGGTAGAATTCAGAGGAAAGCAAAATAAAGTACATTTGTATTCTGTAAGTGCAGTAACAAAAGTTATTTGTAAAGCATTAGGATTGTCAGAAGAAGAAACACGTATTATTTCTATGGCGGCTATCGCTCACGATATTGGAAAGATAGCAATTCCAAATGATATATTAAATGGAGATAAACCATTGACTGACGAAGAGTATGAAATAATGAAAAAACATGTTGTATATGGATATAACATTTTGTCAAAAAACAGTGGCGACTTTATGGAAGCTGCAGCAGTAATAGCATACCAACATCATGAAAATTATGATGGAACAGGATATTTAGGTCTTTCAGGCGAAAATATTCATTTGTATGCAAGAATTGTAAAAGTGGCAGATGTATTTGATGCGTTAATGGCAAAAAGAACTTATAAAAAAGCATGGCCACCGCAAAAGGTTAGAGAATATATATTAGAAAAATCGGGAATTGAATTTGACCCGGCAATAGTTAAAGCCTTTGATAAAGTCTTTGATGAAGCAGTTGAGGCATCAAAGACTGCAAGAGAAAAGTATAAATAGCAATTAAAGTGTATGAAAAAACATACGAAAACCGTATAAAAATTATATGGAATTAGAATGCAAATTAGAATTACCAAAGATAATGATAACATAGCTTTAAATCTACAGGTATAAGCAGTATGGTTTTGAATTGAAAGGGATAAAATGAAAAAGACAAAAGGTAAGAAAAAATTATTACTTATAATACCATTAATAATTTTGTTAGTTTTGGCTATTTCTTTTATAGGATGGATTGTAAAGCCGGCTAAGAAAATGAACATAGCTGTTTTGGATACTACTGTTCCTGCGACAGATGGACAGGGAGTAAATCAGACTGACAGGTATTATAGAAAACATAGTGGATTTTTCTGGCTTTTAAACCAACAAAAATATGTTAAATCAAATGGGAAAAAATATAACTATAAAAAGGATTATTTTGGACCACTGATAAATGAAAATGGGGAATACACAGGAGAAAATCAGCTAGCTGACTTTGATAAAGTGCCGGATTTTCTATATTTGGCTGATGTTTATGGTTCTGAATTATATGACAATAAATATTCAGGGCTTTCATCGAAGGATATGAACATAGTTTCCCTTACGCATAGTACAGGCGGAACGGTTGTAGCTGAAACCGAACTTTTAGGCTCAACAACAGACGAAACCGTATGCAATGAAATCAAATCAATGTTTGGATTTACAACAACATCATGGAGTGGAAGATATGTTGTTGATTTAAATGATTTTTCAGATGTGCCTGAATGGGCACCGTCTACATATGAAAATCAGTATGGTGTGAAATGGCAGTTCTCAGGTCCGGGGCTTATACTTGCATCATCAGAAGGTGGAATAATTGTCTTAGAAGAAAAGACAGATTTTAAAAGCAAAAATTTAGTAAGCATAAGTATAAGTGATGAATTTAAAAAAGAATTTTCCGGTTCTAAAAAAAGCAATTTTTACAATTGGTTTGAGTTAGTTGAAGCAGAAAATGGAACGGATACTATTGCTAATTTTAAAATTAATGTAAATGCAACCGGAATGGAAAAGATAAAGGAAATTTCATCTACAAATAAATTTGCGGCAGTAATAAGAAAAAGAAGTAATAACAGCGGAGACACTTATTATTTTGCAGGAGATTTTAACGACTGTACAAGTGATAGCAGAATATATAGATTTTTAGCAGCAGACAAATTTTTCAAAGCTTTATCATTTGATAAAGAAGGAGACGTTAACCAATTTTATTGGAAATTTTACAATCCATTAATGAAGAAAATTTTGAAAGATACTTATAAGGGATTAGATGAGAAAAATGAAAAACAGTCTGAAAATGAAAAACAGCTTGCAGTTCGTGTAAATGAAAACAAATTTCAGATTAAGAAAAATGATGATTATGAAAACTTTAATTTAAAAGCGGTAAATGTAAATCTTGATGAGCCGGGAAGTGCTAATGCAACAAGAAATTACGGATATTACAAAGAACTGTTAGAGCAGGCAGTGGAAATGGGAGTAAATACCGTTAGAGTATATGAACTTGCACCACCTGAATTTTACAGGGCTTTATTTGAAATTAACCAGAACAACGATGATAAATTATATCTTATTCAGACTATAAAAGGTATGGTAGCAGATACACAGGAAGAATGGCAAAAAACAATCGACACAATTATGAGTTCAATTCACGGAAATGGTGAAATCGAGAATGATTCAACTGATGAAGGGCAGGAAGATATTTTAAAATACCGACATGATGTGTCAGAGTATCTTTTATCATATGTGTTAGATATCTCGCCATCAGGTGAAGAATTGCAGACATTAAGCAATCAGGGTGAAACATACGATGGAAATTATGTTTCATCAATGGAAGGAATAGGAAGTTTATATGCAAAACGTCTGGACTATATTTATAAAAAATGTAGTGAAAACTATGGCGGATTAGTTCCGATTGGAATGCATGTAAATGTTGAAAATCTTGAAAGTGCGTTTTGGAATGAAGACAATTACAATGGAGTTGTCAAATTAAGCAGTTTACAGTTAAATCAGGATGTACAGCAGTATTATTATGTCTCAACCAAGTTAAATGTGACAGATAATATTTTAAATAATAACCTTAATAAATTTGTAGGATTCACTGATTCTCAGGGTAATTTTAATTATGGAAGCTACGTTGAATACGTGAAAGAAAAAGTTTCACCATATGGACTTATGATAGACGGATTTGGAATTTCTACAAATGCAAATATATATGCGACAAATGGCATTTATTCAGGATTGGATGAAACACAGCAAGGAGAAATAGTTGTCAGAATGTTGGATGCAATTCTTACTAATGGATGCATGGGAGGAATAATTTCTGATTTAAATGATTCATGGTCAGCAGTTTCAGATGAAGCAAAGGCATCAATTGTACCGTTGACAAATAACCCACTTTGGCATGATTTGGGAGACCCTGCGCAGACAACAGGAATTCTTGCAGTGAAAGCAGAAGAAAAAGAAGATGTCGGTCTTGAGTTAAAAGACTTCGAAGTAATGAGAAAAATGCAGTTAAGTGTAAATCCTGAATATTTATATGTGACAGTTGCGTTAGAAAAAGAAATAGATTATACGGCAAATGAACTTATTATAGGATTAGATACTTACGAAAGAAACAACGGAGAATATTTTTACAACAAAGGATATTTTGCAAATAGTTTATCAGGAATGGAATATATAATAAAAATTACCAGTGCGAAAGATGCAGCATTATATGTATGCTCATCATATGCAAGAGGGCAGGAGACAGTATCTTCTACAGAAAGTTATGATGGTAATTGGACAAAGGTAATGGACTTGACATATGGCAACTTCTCAACAAGTACATCACAATTTTTCATAGGAAGTACAAATGTTAGAATTAGAATTCCATGGACAGCATTAAATGTAACTGATCCGTCACAAAGGGTTGTAATTGAACAGAAAACACCGTTTGATGGAATTCAATATAAGACAACAATCACAAATGGATTTATTCCGTCATTATTTGTTGGAAATAGAGAGAGTGGAGATACAGAATATATTTTCCCACTTTCAAAGGATGCAGTTGGATATAAGACTTATAAGTATGAAACTTGGAAAGAGGTGGATTATACGGTTGAGCGAAAAGGTTCATTTGGAACAATCCAAGCCTATCTCAAAAGCTATAATTAACCTTTTCGCTACTTGCCGTTGTATACGACATAATTAAAATAAAGGTCGCTTTCGCTGCTTGTCGCTCGTAGCGGTACTGGAACTCCATCACATAGTTTGACTATTAAGCCAAACTATGCGCTGTCGTTTTGTACCGACGGCGCCAAATGCCCTTTATTTTAATTATGTCTATACCAGCGTCAAGCAAAATAGAGCTTTATAGGATTGTGTTATGAGTATAAGCATGGATGATGTAGTTTAATAAAACCAGGCTATGGTTAAAAGTAGGCAGGATACGCATTCATAGAACTGCGTAGAAAATTAGAGAAACCTGTAAAGCTTACAACTCAGGCGATTAATCGCTAGGGACATCTGTCCGGTTTATTGTTAGACACTTCACCGCTAGAGGAATCTGTTTAGTTTATCACTCAGGCACTTCAACGCTTGTGAAACCTGTCTGGTTTATCACTCAGACACTTCACCACTTGTGAAACCTGTTTAGCTTATAGTTAGACACTTCACCGCTAGAGGAATCTGTTTAGTTTATCACTCAGACACTTCACAGCTTGTGGGGCCCTGTTTAGTTTATCGATAGGGCATTTGTCTCCGTCGGTTCAAAACGACAGCACATAGTTTTGCAAAAACTATGCGTTGGAGTTTCAGAACCGTTACGAGGGACAAGCAGCGAAAGCGTCCTAGAGATAAACTAAACAGGGCCCCACAAGCAGCGAAAGCGTCCTAGAGATAAACTAAACAGGGTCCCACAAGCAGAGCGAGCGTCCTAGAGATAAACTAAACAGGGCCCCACAAGCAGAGCGAACGTCCTAGAGATAAACTAAACAGGACTCCACAAGTGAAAGTGTAGTGTAGGGCATTAAGAAAAAAGGAGGTGTGAATATGCGCTTTGAACTATTCTTAGTAATGATATTTTTCTTAAGCATATTACTAATATGCGCAGAACTTCTATGGTTGTATTTACTTGCAGACAATCAAGAAGAAAGCAAAGCAAAATTAAATAAAAAAGAAGCAAGATGCAGAAGAATTCTCGAGGCGATAATATACGCACCAACTCAATCCGCTTGGGAATGCGAAATAAATGAATTAGTAAATCTTGTAGATAAAGATGATAGCTATATGGAGATACTTACAGACGTTTTTATGGAAAATCTTGAAAAGTATGAAGAAATGAGCGAAAAAGACAAAAAAATAATCGGGAAAATAATAGAAAAAGTAAACCCTATAACTTACTATGAAAATATGATTAAAGAAAATGATGTAGTAAAAAAATGTTATGCATGCCAAAGATTAGCAGCTTTAGGGGCAACAAATGACATAGAGGGAATAAGAGAATTGCTTAAGAGTCGAAACAGACAGTTAAGATATGCAGCAGGTAATTCACTTGCAGCATTAGGAGATAAAGAGGGAGTTGAAGAATTTATATTAGGTTTTGAGGATGATTATAAATATTCATACAGAGTAATTAATGAAGTTATTGACAGATATACAGGTGATTTGTATGAAATATCAAAGGATTTGATTGAAAAGGGAGATTCATATTTAAAAGCAACAGTTATAAAAAGTATAGGAAAATATAAGATTAAAGAATTGGTGCCATATGTACTTGAGTGTACAAATGACACTGATATAAATATAAAAATTGCGGCGACGAAAGCAATGTGCTTTTGCGCTGAAAAAGAACATATTTTAACTTTAATAAGATTGTCAAAAGACCAAAACTGGGTAGTTAGGGAATTTGCCGTAAAGGCATTAGGCAATTTTAATACTGATGAGGCTATAGAAGCAGTTAAACAGGCAACTCAGGATGAACAATGGTGGGTTCGACAGACAGCTGCTGAGTCTTTAATTAAAATGGATTATTCTCTTGAACACATTGAAAGTGTAATAAAGGGATACGATAGATACGCGAGTGAAGCAGTGAAATATTCACTGTATAAGGTGCTTAACATGGAGGAAAAGAATTGAACATAATAAGAAATTTTATTTTGTTTTTTAACTATTTCTGTATGGGGTATACAATTCTTCTTTCCTGTATTTATATTTTACAGATAATTATTTCATTTATAAAAATCAGGGAAGATGTAAAGATAGGTAAATCATCAGACTTTATGGAATATAAAGATTCCGAGAATCTGCTTCCGATATCGCTAATTATTCCGGCATATAATGAAGAAGATAACATTGTACAAAATGTAAAGTCGTTGATGAAACTTAATTATCCTGAATTTGAATTAATAGTCGTAAATGACGGTTCAAAGGATAAAACCCATGATAAAATGATTGAAGCTTTTAAACTTTACCCAATTGAAAGTGCGCATATGAGACAGCTTGAAACAGCAAAGGTCAGAAATGTTTATTACAATGTGGAATATCCAAATCTGATTTACGTTGATAAGGAAAATGGTGGAAAATCAGATGCCTTAAATGCAGGTATAAATGCGTCATCATATCCGCTGTTTGCCTGTCTTGATGCAGATTCAAGATTAGAGAGAGATTCTTTGTTAAGGCTTGGAAATGAATTTATCAAGGATACTACTACAGTAGTAGCTGGAGGACTGGTAAGAATTGCAAATAGTGGTGTAATCAAAGATGGAATATTTGAATCTTACAATTTGCCTGAAAAAGCAATAGAAAGATTTCAGACTGTAGAATATTTCAGATCATTTTTAGCAGGAAGAACAAGCTGGGGAGTGACAAATTCAATGCTTATTGTTTCAGGTGCATTTGGTGTGTTTAAAAAACAGGTTGTAATAGATGTGGGTGGATATAAGACAGATACAATTGGTGAAGATATGGAGATTGTAGTCAGAATTCACGAATATATGCTAAGAAACAAGATTAAATATAAAGTCAAATTTGTGGAACAGGCAATTTGCTGGACGCAGGGACCGATGACCTTAAATGACGTAAGAACGCAGAGAAGACGTTGGCAGGTCGGACTTATGGATACATTACTTCATTACAAGAAATTAATTTTTAATCCTAAATATAAATGGATTGGAATGATGGCAGTGCCATACAATTGGCTTTTCGAGTTGTTAGGTGCTGTGGTAGAAGTTTTTGGATATTTTATTATTCCATTTTCACTTATCATGGGAGAACTTAACATATTCTTCTTTGTAATGTATTTTCTAATGGCATCAATGCTTGGAATTATGATTTCTTTTGGCGGACTTATATTGGAACAGTACACAAAAAGAGGCGTAATGTCAGCAAAACAATGCGTACAGCTTGCACTTTATGGTATTTTGGAAAATTTCGGATACCGTCAGGCTATTACAATTTTCAGAGTAGAAGGAATGATTAAATATAAAAAGCTTAAAAACAGATGGGGGTCAATAAAGCGTAAAACAGTAGGGGATTAATGGAAAGGATGGCATATGAAAAAAGTAATAATTTCCGTTATTTCAACATTACTTGTACTGGCTTTTATGGTGCAAATGGGCTGGCTGCAGGTGATAGGAATTAACAGATTTTCATTTGAAAAAAGTGACAATACACAGAATAAATTAGATTTTGAATGTGCAAGTGAAAATACTATAAACTATAGCTTTAGGACACAGGGAGATTATTTTTATCATTACGAAGATAATGAATGGAAAAAGATATTTATTACAGGAGTAAATATAGGTGCTACTGAACCGGGACTTTTTCCGGGAGATTTGACAATATCATATGACACGTATTTAAGATGGTTTAAATATATAAAAGAGATGAATGCAAATGTAATACGTGTTTATACAGCACTTAGTCCTGATTTTTACAGAGCATTATATGATTACAATATTGATAATGATGATCCGTTATATCTGATTCAGGGTGTATGGATGGACGAAGAAGATATTGAAACCTATGGTGATGTTTATGCGGAAAATGAAAAAATAAAAACAGAATTTACAAAAGATGCGTTAAATATGGTGGATATAATTCATGGAAATATCACGTTGCCTGAACGTTCAGGATATGCTGCAGGTACATATACTGCTGATGTTTCAAGATGGCTTGCAGGATGGCTTATTGGTATAGAATGGGACCCTAAATTAGTCGAAAATACAAATGTTTCAAATCCGGATAACATAAACTATGACGGAGATTATTTGTACACACAGGGAGCCTCAACATTTGAAGCATTTCTTTGTGAGGTTGGAGATAAAGTAATTGAAAGAGAAACAAAAGAGTATAAATGGCAGGCACCTGTAGCTTTTTCAAACTGGGTTACAACTGACCCTCTTACTCATGAAGATGAGCCACATCCGGATGAAGATTCAGTAACAGTAAATTTTGAAAATGTAAAATATAAGAACACATTTTTATCTAAAATGTATCTTTCATATCATATTTATCCATATTATCCGGATTCTTTGAATTATCAGAGAGATTATTTGGCATACCGCGATGACAGTGGAAAAGTAAATACTTATGAAGCTTATTTAAAAGATTTAAAATCTGTACATTCGATGCCTATTTTAGTTGCTGAATTTGGTGTGCCTACTTCAAGAGGCATGGGGCATGAAAGTGTTATGGGATATAATCAGGGACAAATAGATGAAACAAAACAGGGTGATATTTTAATAGATTTATTTGACTCTATTTACAAATGTAATTATGCCGGAGGTCTGGTGTTTACATGGCAGGATGAATGGTTTAAAAGAACTTGGAATAATGTTAATTTTGACATTGCAGATGAAAGACCTTTCTGGTCAAATCCTCAGACAACAGAACAGTGCTTTGGTTTAATGACATTTGACCCGGGAATAGATAACTGCATAAGTTATGTTGATGGTGATGTATCAGAATGGGGTAGCGATACTCCTATAGTTGAAAACGGCTTAGGGAAATTGTATATGAAGAGTGATGAAAAGTATGTATATTTTATGGTGGATACATCGGATTACAATTTCAATTCAGATACATTATATATACCGATAGATATAAAAAATAATCAGGGAAATGATAGTTATGCTGATGCAGGTATTACATTTGATAAGCAGGCTGATTTCGTGATTTCAATTAATGGGAAAGATAACAGCAGAATTGTTTGTGATCAGTATTATGATGCATTCACATATCAGTATGGAGTACAATATGGAATGATTGATGTTACTGATGATTTGCAACAGAAAAATACAGGAAAATTTATTCCAATGAATATGTGTTATGGATATGAATTAGAAATTCCAACAACGAAAGAAAAAGTAGGATTTAAATCATTTGAAACAGGAAAGCTTACCTATGGCAATGCAAATCCTACATCAGATGATTACCAGTCGTTAGCAGATTTTATTTATAAAGATGGAAAATTAGAGATAAAAATTCCGTGGCAGTTATTAAATGTCATGGACCCTTCATCAAAGAAAATAATGGATGATTTTTATACGGCACAAAGTATTACACCAACAGATTTGAATGGCATAACAGTAGGACTTGGAAAATCAGGCAACATAGAATTGACAGGAACTTATGATTATCAGTCATGGACAACACCGACTTTCCACGAACGATTAAAACCGGCATACTATGTGCTTCAGAAAAATTTGAAAAAATATAATGACTAGGTGTTAAGTATATAAGCAAGAAAGGAAATATAATTAAAGTTATATTGATTATATGGTATTTTAATGAAAAAAATAGTATCAATAATGTTGATATTTGCAATGATGACAGTTACGGTTTCCTGCTCAAAAAATGATAATAAAAGTGAGAAAAATATAGTCCCTGATAAAGAAACTACAATTGAAAGTGTAGATATGGATGGCAACAACATAGAGTTTGTAGCGCAGGGAGACTATTTTTATCACAATGATAATAAGAAATGGAACAGAGTGATTCTTAAGGGTGTAAATATGGGACTAACTCTGGCTACTACTAATTTAAACAATCCGGATGTAAGTTATGAAACTTATATGGAATGGTTTGAACAGATAAGTGAAATGAATGCAAATACAGTGAAAGTATTTACAATAATGAATCCGGATTTTTATCAGGCATTTTACGATTACAACAAAAAAGCAGAAAGCCCGTTATATCTTATTCAGGGAATATGGTTTAATGAAGATTATCTGTACGATGTGGCAGATGCACTGGATGCTGATAACATAGTAGCAGATGCTTTTGAGAAAAACATAACTGAAACAATAGATATAATACATGGTAATAGTGATTATACTTCGTATGGAAATATTAAAAATGCAGTATATAATAATGACATATCAAAATATGTTGCAGGATATATTTTAGGACTTGAATGGCCGGCAGAATTTGTTCAGAATACAAATTCTCACACGGATAGGAAAGCATATTTTGGAAAGTATTTAGAAAATACAAATGATGCTACACCATTTGAAAGTTTTCTATGTGAAATGGGAGACAAACTTATAAGTTACGAAACACAAAGTTATAAAACGCAGATACCTGTAGCGTTTCTTAACTGGCAGACAACAGATACACTAAAACATAGCAATGAGCCGTTTGAGGAAGAAGACAGCGTATCGGTTAACACTGAAAATATTAAGTCAAATGAATCATATAAAGCAGGTTTATTTGCAGCGCTTGACATATATCCGTATTATCCGGAATTTATGAATCATCAAAAAGAATATGTTGATTATAAAGATTCAAATGGCCAAAGTAATCCATATGAAGCTTATTTAATTGATTTGAAAAAAGAATATACAGTACCTGTTATGATAGCTGAAGTGGGGCTTCCAACCTCAAGAGGAGTTGCTCATGAAAGTGTAGTAGGATACAATCAGGGCGGACTTACAGAAAAGCAGCAGGGAGAATATCTGACTAATCTATTGACTTCAATTTATAAATCAGGTTATGCCGGAAGTATGATTTTTTCATGGCAGGAAGAATGGTTTAAGCAAACATGGAACACAGTGAAATATGCACCTGAAAATCCTGAATGCCGCACACCAAATGTTATGTCGGCAGAGCAGGGCTATGGAATTGTGGCAGTAGAACCGGGAGAAAATCAGATATGTAAAATAGATGGAAAATTAGATGAATGGTCAGATAGTGAAAATATTATAGACTCTGATGAGTACAAATTATATTCAAAATATGATGAAGGTTATTTGTATTTGGCTGTGCAGTTAAAAAGCAAAACGGATGGAAAAATATATGTTCCTATCTCAACATTGGGTGTAGGAAGCCAGAAAGATAATACAAGAAATATTACATTTGACAAAAATACAGATTTTATATTGGAAATAGACAAAAATGGTGAAACAAGACTTCTTGTAGATTCGTATTACAGTACTTTTCATTATATTTACGGTTATAGCAAAGGCGTGTTTGATTTTGACAATGATTATTCAGTAAAAAATTCAGGTGAATATGTCCGTATTCAAATGTTTACAAGTAACGAAATGTATTTGCCTGATGACAATAAAACAATCGAACCCCAATTTTATGAGAGTGGATTGTTAAAATCAGGAATTACAGACCCGGACAGTGACAAATTTGATAACACTGCAGACTATTACACATCAGATAATGTAATGGAATTTAGAATTCCATGGTATCTATTAAATGTAATGAACAGCACACAAGGAACTGTAATCGGCGATTTCTATAATGAAGGAAGCATTAATTTTACAAATATAAAAGAACTAAATATAGGTATTGGAAAAGCAGGAGATAATATAGAAATGAAATCCATACCATTGGAAGAAAAACAACGAAGCACTTATCACACAAGACTTAAAAAGTCATATGAAATACTTAAGAAGTATTTGAAGGAGATTGGATAAGGCGACAGGGATAAATTATCGCTCAGTTGATATAGATGATATTATACTAAATATATGTGGATATGTAGTAGGGTGGATTGTTTATATCATATTTAATAAAATCTATAGGTATATAAGTAAAAATAAAGCAACAGAATAGTTTTAAAATATAAAAAGCATCTATGCATATATTCATTTTAAATTTGAAAATAATATTGTGTAGATGCTTTTTTTGTGTGCATAATTAGATAAGAATATAGTAAAAATAAAAATGAAATTAAGAATTAAAAACTTACGAAACAAGAGGGCTAGAGTAAATTTTTAGTCGGAAAATTAAATAAAAAAATAAGAGGAACGCCTTACT
>OLSN01000200.1_pt1 | contig 65731 bp, 72 predicted proteins | sample 1672411 | NCBI WGS metagenome assembly OLSN01 (sample SAMEA3136683, study PRJEB25190) | human gut metagenome | biome: human gut; feature: human-associated habitat; material: faeces | place: Austria | collected 2013 | reverse complement strand
TTTATATTTATAACTATGTTTGTACATGTGTTTATGATTATATTTATACATATATTTATAACTATATTTATATTTATGTTTATGTACATATTTATAAACATATTTATACTTATAAATATACTTGTCTTTATGATTATATTTATGTTATAATGACATGTATAAAGATAACTATAAACCTATATATCTTTATGTATCAAAATATATTTATTTTTATATGTATATTTTTGGACAAATTTAAAAAAGTGAATATTATGTATGTGTAAGAAACAATATGTGCCCGTGACCGGGTACCATGACAAAATGAATGATAAAGGAGATATATTGTTATGGCTAAAGTAATTAGTTTAAGTTCCGCAAAGGGCGGAGTTGGAAAGAGCAGTTGTACAGTAGAGCTTGCATCTGCTATCAGGGATATTACAGGTAAAAAGGTTCTTGTAGTAGATCTTGATGAAAATTGTTCATTATCAAAGAATGTTGGCGCTGACCTAACAACAGGTAAAACCATTTATGAGGTTCTTAAAGGAATATGCACACCTGATGAAGCAGTTCAGCATAATGAGTTATTTGACATCATAGTAGGTTCAAAATCATTATCACTTGCTGCAATTGATTTTTGCAAGAGAGACGATATTTATCTTATGGCAGATTTAGTTGATATTATGGTTAATGATTATCATTATGACTATATCTTCATTGATAATGCGCCTTCAAGATCAGTTCTTCTTAACATGACATATGTTGCAGCTGATTACATCATAATTCCGACATTATCGGACGACAGTTCAATGGACATGATTGAAGAGACTGAGGATGATATTGCAAAGCTTGTAAACGGACGTAATCATGAAAGTCACGCACAGGTAATCGGCTACATTCTTAACAGCTACAAGAGATCAGTAATGTATGACATTGCAATGGAAAAGCTTGAAGCTCATGCAGCTAACAGAGAAGATAAGATTAAGCCGTTTGTGGCATACATTAAGGAAATGATTAAGATGTCCGAGGTTAAGACACTGCATACATCAGTATATAATCTTGGCAAGTCATCACCAATATCAAGAAGTTTTTATGACATCGCACAGAAGGTATTAGAAAGAGAGGAAATGTAGTATGGCAAGAGTAAATGCATTGAGAGCGAAGAGTGCAGAAAATGAGAAAGCAAAAGAAGCGGCTAAGCAGGCAGTGGCATCACAGGAAACTCTGGTTGACGCTGTTATTGCAAAAGCTGATGAAGATGATAATGCAGTTGAAGAGGTTAAAGAAACTAAGGATGATATGATTCAACCTGAAACTACAGCTGTTGAACCGGAGTCTGTTAGTGCCAAGCAGGACCCAGTCTTTTCTATTTTCGCCGGTGTAGCAAAGAACGGAAAGAGAACTATTCATAAGAATTTCCTTCTTTCAGATAAAGCAGCTGCAAATCTTGAGCGTGCTTATAAAACGCTTGGTTACAAATCAGCAAATGATTTTATGAATACAATTCTCGAAGATCTTTCGGTTAATAATTCATAATTAAGAAGAGAGCAGTTTAACTGCTCTTTTTTTTTATGTATATCTCTATATATAAATACATATCATAAATTATATACTTTCATATATATCATATTAATCAAATTTCATAATAGAGAAATCGTAATTCCTCAATCTCTTGAAAATATTGGCTTTGCGACATATCTGGCAGTGATGCTTTTGTATGAGCAATATATAAGTTTGTCCGCAAACAAATAAATCCGGCAGCAGATAGCTAATTAAGAATTGAAAGCATTATTAAAAGCTTATATTAACTAAAAGTGTGCCAGTGTGGATAACATATTGATAACACAAAGGGTGGAAATAGGCGAATATGGGTGTCATGAAACATAAAAGTTTTGTTTTATGACACCAAAATAAGCCTGTCTCGCTGGCAGGTACATTTGTTTTATATTAAATTAGGAATAAATTATTGGGATGAAGCTATGATTCTGTTATCATAATGCTCTTGTGAGAGCACACGGACAAGACCGCCAATATTTGATACCCTTGCACCTGAATAGTTTTCAAACAAACTTTCAATGCCGCAAAGAATATCATTTACGGGCAGTCTTAATGAGATTTTTGATATGTCATTTATATTCTTATCTGAAAAGAGGAGAGCAGTAGCAGCATGTTTTTTCTGCGACAGCATCTTTTTGACCAGTTTTTTAACTTTCTGTTCACAGTCTGTAACAATACCATTCTTCACCTTAACCGGATCATAATTGTCTTTGGCCTTAATCATGCAGAATTTCTCATCTGCCGTGAATTTAACATTAAACATGTTAAGGGTAAGATCTGTTACCAGAAGATTCTTAATATCCTTTATATGTACATAAGATGGGAAGAAACGCTTCATGTCTAAAAAACTGATATGTTCAAGCCTTCCGTTATTGATACCCGGGCAGCACTGTATGAGTCCTCTAAGCTGGATGCGCAGTTCGTTAATTGACGATGCTTTGGTTAATTCCTTAAAGGTATCCAGTGTTACATTAAAATATCCCTTAAATCCATCAGATGCAGTCTTTCCTTTTTCAGAATAGCCGTTAATATATATAGAGTATACTCCGACTTCGTCCATAACATATTGTATGTATCCATGCCTCAGCAGGTTCCTTAAATTAAGTCTTATTGTCTTTGCAGGCAGTGACAAAAAATCTGAAGCAGGCTTTATAGCAAGTTTAACTCTGCCTGAAGCATCAGGATTGATAAAATGCAGGTAAATGTACAGAAGTATTGCATTTTTGTTGAGATATGGTCTTTTTCCGAAATAATCGCGTTCGTTTACATAATTAGGAACAAGAATGTCAGGACTTGTCTGGCTTTCAACCATTTCCTTGTAGCTTGGTGCCACCTTAACAGCAGTCATAAGCTCAGATATGTTAATCTGGGCCATTTTTGCATAAAGATATTCAACGGTAAGACTTTTTATTCTTTCTTCCGGATTAATGGACATTTGCTTTCTCCTCCTTTCTTTATATATTTTCACAGAATCAATAATAACCAAAGATACAGAAATTGTAAATTAGCCTAAAATGTACTCATTTTGACATTTTGGGAATAAAACAGCTTCATGTTGTACCATTTTAGACAAAATCAGCTTCAAAAACAGACAATTGCGACTAAATGCGTAGTATAAATTCTTTTTTGTCCATTTTCTACTTCATCTGAAAAATATAGGACAAAATCAGTTTCATACATGTCATTTCCCTTCGTTTTCTGCTTCAAAATATGACATTTTGGAAAAAATCAGCTTCAAAAATAGTGATTTTGGAAAAATACTGCATCATCTGTATTATTTTCGACTGTATGTGCTTCATATTGTCGGATTTTGGAAAAAATCATACTCATTTTCAGTAAATCACGTAAAAAGCATATTCATACTAACAAATCACGTAAATATTGTACTTATATCAATAAATCACGTAAAAACTATTCTCATTTCTATAAATCACGTAAAAATTATCCTCATGCTGATATAACACGTAAAAATAATACTCATAAATTCCAATTCACGTCAAAACTGTATTCAATTAACAGAAATCACGTAAAAATCATCCTCATTGCTGCAATTTGTGCCAAAAACAGCTTCATATAGACTAAATCACGTAAAAAACATACTCATGTTAACAAATCACGTAAAAACTATATTCATTTAATGCAAAACACGTCAAAAACGTATTCATCATGTCGATTTTGGACTAAATATGCTTCATAAATCGCAAAACACGTAAAAATCTGCTTCAATTTGTCGATTTTGGAATAAAACGTACTCATTATTTGGCTATTAAACTTTTCGCAAATATGCTACAATAGAAAGCAGTAAAGGAGATTGATATGATTACTTTTTCCCATGTGTTTATTGAAGAATTATTGAAGAATATAAATCCTGCACTCATACAGTATTATTCTGATCATGAAGGACAGTCTAAATTCTTTTCCCAAAGTCTGCATGAAATTGTCCAAAATCTCGTTCAGAGTGAATTGAGCGGTTCTGCTGAAAGAGAAGAGCTTAAACTTGTGTATGCAAGAAAGATGAAGTTGAGGGTCCAGAAGAAAACTCGTTATTTAAAGAAATGTTCTGACATGATAGATACAAAAGAGTATTTAAGTGACAGCGACAAGTATTTCTTAAGAGCTACCCTGATACAGTATAATATGACACCGGAAGATAAAAGGGATTTAATCTTTGAAGGAAAGTCCATTCGTGATAAGGAACAGGAGAAGTTCCTCGAGATTAAAACGTGGGCAGACAATCCTGACACTTTAATGATTGATTATCCGGGCGAGGAAAAACTGACGTCGTCTACAATAATCGGCAATTATAAGAGCGACCTTATAATAGACATCTGCTACATAATTAAGCAGCTTTATGATTTTGACTTAAACAGGGCAACCTATGCTGTCATGGAGGACTTTAAAAATCAACCTCTTTTTGCAGCCCAGCCGGGAAGAATTTCTGTCAGTAATCTTAATCTTGAAGGAAATCCAAAGGAACTAATTATATACAAATCAGAAGACCACAATAAAAAACTGGTTGTAACGCTTCCTGACAAAGCAATTAATGAGGCTGGAGAGTTTCAGATACTTGATCAGACTGATAATATGATACTGTCGTATCTTTTAAGCAGGTGGGATAATAAATCACCGTCAATGAACGTATACAGCATTAAGATAATTGATATTTTAAAATACATCAAGCCAAAAAGAAAGAAATTTGGAACCTCGGATTATGACTCTGTCGCTGCACGCATTGCAAGAATGTATGAAATTGGCATAAAAGGCATTGACAAAAAGGCTGTAACCGAGGGAATGCATATAATATCAAGTTTCAGATATGATAAAACGACACGTATTATTACGTATGCTTTTGATCCATTTTACATGGATAAGTTCCACAATCTGCGTATCAGAAAAATGTCATCAAAACCTTTAAGCGAGCTCACAAATAATGCTGCAAAAATCCTGTATTCATCTTTCATGGAGCAGAGACACAATGCTTACAAGCGTTTCAGTGAAAGAGGAGAGAACCCTGACGAATACATTATTGCTCTTGAATATAATTATCTTTTGTACTGGTGTAACTTTGGAGAGCTGAATAGGAAGCGTAGCTATCATGAAGACATAATGGAAGCTTTAGATGATTTCAAGCAGCACAAGGTTATGATAAAGGATTATGTATATCTGCCAACACGCAAAATATACAAGATAACATTCTTTCCTTTGTCTGATGATGAAATCAAGGATTTTGACTACTATTACAACGTCAAGGCTTCTGTAGACGAAACTCTTGATGAAGAAGCTCAGTTAAATCTGTTTATTCCAACAATAGAAGATTGAAAAAGAAGAGGCTGCATTAATCTGCGGCCTCTGTTTTCATACGTCTTATAATTTTCAAATTGTACATTTTAACAGCCTGCTCCTTATGCAGTTTGCATGTCTGCCTGTCCTTGCATTTCGTACACTGGCTGCATTTCTTGATAAGGGCTTTTTTGTCACCCTTCAAACTTTTATAATAAAAATCGTCAGGATTATATTTTATCATAATTTCATCACCAAGATTATCTTCAAAAAGCTTTATTACATGATAATGTGTCGTAAGATATAAATCCTGCCCTTTCTTTATGACAATTTTTCTTACTCCCTCAAGCAGATCCTCATCAAGGGCTTCTATTGCACATTTTGCTTCAGGCAGATATTTAACATTTGCCCGCTGGTTCATGTAGTTCTTACCAAGTTTTCTTATAATAATAGTATCGCTCTTATAAGTTCTTGAGTATGTATACTTGACCATTTCACTAAATGCCACAACAATGCCAAGGATAAGCGCAAGCCTTATTATCATCCCTTTGTCAGTCTGGGGCAGTACCACAAATAATATCATCATAATTGCTATTTCAATGAATAATCCCACCGACAGCATGTCTCCATTATATGTGTAATGATTCATCATTTGTTTGAAGCTGTTTTTTTGTTTCTTTTCCATGTTACATAACCCCCAGTCCCACAAAGCTTGTTACAATCATTGCTGCAACAAGTATCAAACATACTACTGATGCGGCTATTCTGTTTCTTTTTTGCATAATATTTTTCCTCCTTAAAGTGGGAGAGCTGTGACACTCTCCATTAATCATCTGTAAATTCAACAAGTTTCTTAATTAAATTATTAAATTCAATTTTTAATTCACTTGCAGGAATAGCATCCTTGTTTGAAAAAATATGGTCATCAGGATAATCCCTTGACAGATAATACATTGCCATAAGCACTGCCTTGTCAGGATAGTCTTTTGCAATTTTTGTCTGGATAATCTCAAGGTCATGTTCTGTTAAACCCTTGTTGTTATCTATGATATTTGGAAGTTCATCCATTTTTTCACAGATTTCCTCAAATTTGTCGTAGCTCATTTTAATCATTGTTTCTGCCTCCTTTTTGCTGTTAATAGTATTATCAGTATGAGTATTCCAATCACGCTGTATACGCCGCACATTCCGGCAGTGGGAATAAATTGTGTAAGTTCACCGGATGTGTTAAAAAACGCATGCATCGCAACCGGAACCGCAATATTGTCTGTTTTTATATAGAAATAAGCAAACAGGCCACCCATAATTACTGCCGGTACTGCCTGTGCAATATTTCCATGAACTATTGCAAATAACACTGCTGACGTGATTATGCAGGATATAGTACTGCCTGATTTGAAGTGTTTGAAAATCTTCACAACTGCATATCTGAAAGTCAGTTCCTCAGCAAGCGGTGACAAAAAACACAGCATGAATGCAGTTATGTTTATTTTTGATGCCAGTTCTGTAAGCTGTCTTGCATCCTCGCCCCATGTCTGCGGAATTGTTGCGGACCAGAAACAGTTGAATACCCATAACAACATTGTCACTGCCGTGAATGTAAGAATTATTTTGTTGTTCACCGGATTAAACAGTTCTGTCTTTTTCTTTCTGTTTGCAAGCCAGATTACAAACACTGCTATGACATCAATCATGAATACGCCAAAAAATGATGCCATCAGCGAAAATACCGCTGATTTATCAGTGCTTTTAAGCGCATCAGCTATGACAGCTGGATACTTAAGCGTGCATACTGTTGTAAAAATAAGACCGAACACAAGCTGTGTTATTACAAATCCAAGGGTTACACCGCAGGATGAAACGATAGCAAGTACTGTGCCTGCACTGTCTTTCTTCTGTTCCATAAAACTCTCCTTACTTACTGTTTAAAAAGTTTCTCTTTAATAAAGATGGATTCTGATAAATAAACGGTAATAAATTAACTGTTTAGCAATTTGAAAGGACAAAATTGCTTTGACCGATAATCAATCAATTTGACGGGCATAAATTCCCATGTTTATATAATCTTCAAAAATCTGATTTTGTCCGTGCTTGATAAAGAAACACTTTTTGATGGACAAATTGTAAAAATGGAATATTATAAAGAAAACAAATTAAAAAGGAGATCATTAATATGAAAATAATCAGAAAATCATTACTTGCATTGCTGCTTGGTTTATCACTCACTGCATGCGGAACCAGCAGAGATAAAATAAATACAGAGTTCACAAGAACTACGGAAGCAGAGAGTCAGGTCAGTCAGTCTGTAAGCGAGACTCCGTCAGAAACAGCCTTATTTGACTATTCAATGGTTCCCGAATACACTGGAAGCGCATCTGTTGCTATAAATAACAACGTTCCATTTTTTAATGCTGATGAAAAAACTGCCGGAACATTATCATTTGAAACATATTCGGACCTTGATGACTTGAGGCGATGCGGAACTGCTTATGCATGTATTGGCAAAGACATCATGCCAACAGAAGAGCGTGGACAGATAGGCATAGTCAAGCCTACTGGCTGGCACACCGTTAAGTACGACTGTGTTGACGGCAAATATCTTTACAACCGATGTCATTTGATTGCATATTGCCTTGCAGGAGAGAATGCTAATGAGAAAAATCTTATAACAGGCACAAGATACTTAAATATAGAAGGAATGCTTCCATATGAAACACTGACAGCAAAATACATGGACAATAATCCTGACAATCATGTACTGTACAGGGTAACACCTGTATTTGTTGGCAGTGAACTTGTTGCAAGAGGCGTCCTCATGGAAGGATATTCTGTGGAAGATAATGGCGCAGGCGTTAATTTCTGTGTATTCTGTTACAATGTTCAGCCTAATGTAGAGATTAATTATGCTGACGGAAAATCCAGTCAGAATGGTTCTGCAGACAAAGACACAGACTTTACTGGTTACACAAACGGAAGCTCTGGTTTTAGTGGCTATTCAAATGAAAGTTCCACAGAAACTGACAACAGCATTAATTCATATGTAGTTAACACGTCATCCAAGAAATTTCACACTGCTGACTGCAAGAATGCTGACAAAATATCTGATAAGAACAAAGAGATTGTAAACGAATCGTGTGACGAATTGATTGCTGACGGATATGAACCGTCAAAGTGCTGTAATCCATAATAGCTATAAGGAGACTGGAAACAGTCTCTTTTTTTTTATGCAAAAAAAACAGCCATGGCAAAATTGCCATAGCTGAAAAAGTGAATTGCTTTTTATTTTGCGCTGTAGTTAAGAGAAACAGCAAGGTTAAATGCACCATTATACTGGCCTGCATGAAGACTTGGATATTTAATCTCAGATTTTCCATAGATATATCCGTCAGCAGCTTTTCCTGTTGAACCAAATAATTCTGCATATGTCCAGTTTGTTTTGCCGGAAGTAATGGTTGCTGTTACATTTCTGTTTTCATTTGTTGGATCATTTGAATCCTTAAGCACAAATGAAGCTGCTGATGGTGCAACTGTTACAGACTGCTTTGTCGTAACATCACCCTTTACACCTACATGGTAAGTACTGGTTGTTGAATTTCCAATTAAGATCTGTGGAATTTTTACCTGCACACTGGATGCTTTTGTTGCATATACAGAAACATTATTTGTAGGACTTGTTTCTGTTGGTTTTGATGTAGCTCCACCAAATGTAACACTGCCTTCCTTTCCTACCTGGCCCTGTGATGCATCAGAACCTGCAGTGAATGTCTCGTTGTTAGTTCCTGATACTGTTGATGCTGTTGAGTCATTAAAACTTGTAGGATCTGCAGCAAATACAGCACCTTTCATGTTTTTCTTAAACATTGTTTTATACCTTCCTTTCTGTGTGAAAAAATAATAAATTTAACTTTTTATATATGGATTTTGCAAAAATGCAGCAATTACTGTATTTCCAATGCAACATTCATATCTGTTCCTACGTCCTGCAATCCTGTGTCCTGATGATACACGTTTGCAGTGACTACTATATTATGTTTTCCGGCTGATAAGTATTTTGACGGGTTCCAGTCAATCACTTCGCCGGGTTTTACTTCATCTGATACATAAAGTTCTTTGTCTCCTTCCTTTATGACAAACTGAAGATTTACTCCTGTAGCTTCATTTTCAATATTATTACGAAGTGGAATAGTGTCAGAGGCACCAACCTTTAAATATTCTCCTTCATATGCAATAGCATCAATGACTGTATATACCTCTGTGGTTGCATCTGATTCAGTATCACCATTGTCTTTGCGAGCTTTATCATCTGTTGTCGGATCCTTTTTGGTGTCTCCTCCTGTAATAATGGCAATTCCATCCTGCTGTATTATTGAATGGATTACAATTCCGCCTCCAATAGCTGCGCCGATGATACATAAACCTGTAATAATTGCTGCCGGTGACGAATATATCATTCCATGTGTCAGTATAATAAGCCATTTGGGACATATTGTTCTTTTTACAGTGAGTCCGATATAAGAGTCTTTGTCTTCGGTTTTTAAGTAGCCAATCAGTTTTCCCTTATTATCATCAAAAACTGAATATTCCTTATTGTTAATTGTAAGTATTGTTTCATCCTCACCGGGACTCGGCTGTTTTCCTTTAATTCTGACATATCCCATCAGAGAACCATTGTCAGGCATTGAAGAATAATACTTTATGTACTCTTTCTTCTGTACCCTGAAGGTTTTGTTTCCTGCATATACATACCTCAATTACATATTCCTCTCTTTCTGTGTTTCTGCATTAATTGAACACTATATATATGAATTTTGAAAAATTACACAAAAAAACAAGAAGAATTTTTGGACAAAAATCAGATTGTAAATATTATATAGAAAATTCAATTGACGTTAAGCAATATAGAATAATTTCTATCGTTGTAGATTACCGTTGTAGATTAGATGTAAATATTACCGTTGATTTATCAAAAACCATATTTATCTCAGAAAGAATTATAACGAATGAAAAGGAATCCGGCATACATGGGCAGAAGATATACGTATTCAGATAAAAACAGAAGATTTCCAGAAAGCAAAAGTCTTAACAAGCGCTTTTTTGAATTTTTCTATAAAGGCACAGACCAGCTTGCTACAATGTACAAGCTTGGGCATGCAGAATATGTGGTTCATGTTGATGATGTACCGGATGAAATGGTGAGGACAGAACACAGAGTTGTTAATGGTGTTATGTCCGCCGACAGACTTGCTGTCCTTGACATGGAGCAGTTATACACGACACCGTATGAGTACTGGGGCCATGACATTGTCGATGGCTCTTGGACTGATGTCTGTAATGAATCTGTTGCCACAGATGCTTATTTTGCTCTTAATCCTATGATTAATAACAGAATAAAGCGATGCCAGAGAAATATCAGGGGCTTAAGCTGGTGCTTTGTTGACATTGACTATGATACAACTGAGTACAGCGACATAGACCCGTACAATTTCTATTTTACATATATCAAGCCTTTATTTGATGAAAAGATTCCAAAGCCTACCGTCGTCATGTTTACTGGCCGTGGATTTCATTTGTATTGGAAACTGTGCAGAAATGAAGACTATATTGTTAATGAGTGTGAGTCCATGAAAGCCAAGAAAAGATGGCAGAGAGTTAACAGACTTCTTAACGATACTCTTGCTGACATTGGCGCAGATGTAAAGATAAGCGGAGATTATGCAAGATTAGTACGTATCCCGGGCTCTGTAAACAGCAAGAGTGGCGAGACTGTTACAATTGTAGACATGAATGAACACTGCAGATACACATTATTTGATCTTGATGCATTCTTTAATGGAAAAGAAGCATCTGACAAGATGTATGAGCTTTTCGACCAGATGGTTGAGGTTTTAGGCTTTGGCAGGGATACTATGCTTACAAGAACCTATGTACATTCATTCATTACGAAGAATTTTAAGAACTTTTGCAGAAAAATTCATGGAAAAGCAACTGTGGATCAGATAAAGACCTGTAAAAAGCTTGCAAAGAAAGCTGACATCAGATGTCCAAAGTCATTTAAGAGCAAGTTTGACGCTCATTTATTCATCAGACGATGCAGCAAGATAATTGCAAGAAATTTCGACCCAACAAAGCCGGTTCCATATTACCATGGAATGTCTCCTATTGGATTAAGTCTCAAACGTCTTGCAATGATTGAGGATGTCATGAAATGCGACAATAACAGGACAGGGCACCGTGAACTGACACTGTTTGTCGCACGTATATTAAAATTGCAGGTAACTGGCGGCGATAAAGAAGCTGTTGTTACATATATTTTGGATTTGAACCAGCGATTCTCTGAGCCTCTTTCTGAAAAAGAGGCTGTTTGTGCTACAAAATCGGCAGAAAACTATTATGGAGAAGATGTAACATGGTTCAAAATCTCAAACAAACTATTTTTTGATTATTTGGGCGTGCCGGATGAGGAAAGGAACGTATATTTGAGCAGACAGAAAAAACAGCTGACTCCTGAGGAAGAAGAGGAGAGAAAGGCAAAACTCCGCAAACAGAAATTAGAGTCATACTACAGACGCCGTGCCAAAAAGGGATTTGACACAATGGAAGAAAGACAGTCTAAAAAGAGAGAGCTCATTAAGGATTGTATTGCAAAAAACATGCGTATTGTAGCAATGGTTGAAAAAACCAATATTGCAAGAGGTACTATCAGAAACCTCATTATTACAATGTTTGGAACTCCTGAAATGAAAAAGGTTAAGGCTCTTATGAAAGCAAACTCTACTGACGAGAAGAGTGCAAGAGAGTTTCTTGACAGCATTGATCTTGTCTTAAAGGCAAAGAAAGAAAAAGAAGCTGAAGAAGAGGCTGCTGCTAAGGAAGCAGCGGCTTCTGAGGCTGTTAAAAATGATGCTCAAAAAAATGTTCAAGACGGATTGAAATCTAATTATATTAAGGAGACTCTCCCTGCTTCTCGCGTCATGGAGTGTAACCAGATTATTACTGACAAGATAGTGGAACCAGATAGGTGTAACGAGATTACTGCTGCGGATAATACTGGAACGGATGATTGTGTAACGGACGTGTCAGTAACAGATAATGCTGTTGACAATGACGATTCAGCGAATAATGTAACAAATGAATATGCACGAAAGAACCGTAATAAACTCATCCATAGAATGATTTCTGTGCACGACAAAGAGGTTATGGATAACTATCTGACAAAGAATGTTAACACAAGTGCTGCTGCAAAAGCGCAGTATAAAGAAAATATTGTAAGCAGAGACTGTGTTAAGCAGAGCATTGTTGATGCATTATTTGCTTCCGGATGGGCATGTAAACGAGAGTGCTGTTAACAGATGACCGCTTAGGTGGTTCCGCAAGGAAGCACCGTCAAGGGCGGACAATGAGCAGGTTCCGTTAGGAAACTGCGATCCAATGCTTGCTTTATAAGATAAAGATGCATGTAAGTTGTTAGAAGTATAAGCAGTTGGAAGTGTAAATGGAAGAGTGTAAGACAGGTTGCATGCTGACGGCTACATAAAAGAGCTGGTTAATAAACAATGTGGATATGTAAATGGATAATGAAATGAAGCTGGTATAAAATGGTCAGCAACATACTGGATAATACATAAACTGTTAATACATTCTAAGTTCTGTATAAACGGATCAGCATTACAACAACGGTTAATGATTTCAATTTTCAGATCTGTCAGTATATAAACGGTTAGTACTGTATAAGAACACATAATCAGGAAAGGACCTTAAACATGGTTACAAAAACTGCAAGAGGATTTAAACGTAACATTGAAGAAATGAATAAATACATTGACAAGATGCCGCATCATGTAATAATTAATCCAGTTGAATATAAGGAAAGGTTTGGATTCGACTGGCTGTATGAACAGGATATTGTTGAAATTTTGGATAAGAGAATCGAAGAGAAACATGACCTGATAAAAATGGTACAGTATGTCTGTCCAATTTGTCATTCTGAAAAATGGAAATGCCCATATCCTATAAACCATTTTTATACAAAATCCGCTAAATGGCAGCAATGTTTAGAATGTGCCTACGTTGGTAACTTCGCTGAACATCATAAATTCTACTACATGAAAAATGTTTACAAAAACGTTTACATGTAGCCAGATAATGAATTGCTGGGATAAACAATCAAATAAGTGGATGGCGCCAGATTTTATAATACCATTGGTAAATATGAGCAGGATTACTACAAGATGATTGCGTACACTTTACAGCATTAACCGGATGTTTAAGAAAAGCAGTAGAAATACTGCTTGTTCATTTGGACAGTTTCACAATTTTGAATATTATATATGTAACAATAAGTAATTATTTTTTAGAAAGGAATTGATTTTTATGACAAAAGCAGAAGAACATCCATTGTATGTAGGTAAAATAGCAGGACTTCCTACGTTCTGGGATTGCGACGATCTGGACGTTGAAGGATTGCATTTAAGACAGGTTCGCAAAGATGATGAGTATAATTTTTACAATTCGGAGGACTACCATTATATGATTTCTCTGGTTCCCGGCATTAACAGATGGCAGATTACCAATGAAATTAGTACCGAAGTTACAACCTATAAAAAGGATGAACTTGATAAGGCTGTGTATCATACAATTAACATCTTTAACGCTGATAAAGCTCATGAAGATGATGAAGATGATGTACCTGACAGCGATGATGAGGATGATATGGTTAATTTTATGGACTGCGGTATATATTCAGCTTTTAACCATCTGAATAAGATATATGAGATGGAGAAGAAATACGGGCTTAAGGAATCCAACAAGCATGTAATCTAACAGTATTAAAAAAGAGATTTCATTACGAAGTCTCTTTTTTTTACGTCTGTATGAAAATCCATATTTATTGTAGTCATAAAAAAAATAAATATAAAGGAGGAAACAAATTATGACAAAAGTACCAACAAAGCTTAAAGACGTGGGACCACATGCTGAGCTGTACAGAGATCCCAAAACTGGTATTGCATGGGTTAAGGATGGTTCGACAGGACTAGGTCACAGTTGCCATTCAAACATTGCTGCAACGGGTTCAGTGAGTGGAATGAAAAACCTTGGATATTGGGGCAGAAATGACAGAACTGTAAAAAGCCATGGTTTTATTTACAATATTGACACATTCATTGTAAATGAAAAAGATCCATATGATATGCTGGCAGCAGAATATTGTCAGTGCGAAGCATGTGTTGAAAGAAGATCAGCTAAGGCAAAGGAGGATTAGATTATGAAATTAACAACAAACATTCCTGCAAACCCTGAGCTGTATTTGACACAGGGCGATGGCTCTTTGGAAAAGTTTTCTGTTGGCGATAAAGTGACAATACTTATGCATAATCACAATATGCGTACAGGTGTGATTAGTAAAATTCAGTCTGATTACTTCTGCATACGTCCTGTTGACAGAACTTCCTTTCAATTTGATATTGAGTCTATTTCACTGTCAACTGTAAGGAAAATAAGGAGAGCGTCAATTGATGATTTAAGCAAACCTTATTTTGATGAAGAGGAACGTGAGTTCTGGATGACCCATTATGTAAGTCGTGATGGAATTGTGGAACGTACACCTGCTGACATTGCAGCTATGCGAAGATACCTTGGAGAGGAGAACAAGTAATATGTTGTGTCGGGACTGCAAACATTGTAAGACAAAGCCTGTTGGCCATGTTTTGTCAAGAAGCTGGTGTGAGGCGCTTCCTAAAAAGGACCGTGGCATTCATCCGCATCTGAACACGGTTAATCCGAAGTTAATAAGTAAACATGAAAAAGACTGGCATTTGCTGGTCTTTTTTGTTTATTTCCATTCAAAACTCATCTTTATCCTGTATTTCATAATATAAAAAATAAAAATAAAGGAGGAAAAATATTATGATGGTAAATAGTAACCCGAGAATCCCCTTTGTAACCCAAGACTCCCTCTTTGTAAATGAAAATCCTGTTTTGTAAGCGAGATTCCCGGTTTGTAAATGAAATTCCCGGTTTGTAAGCAAGATTCCCGAATTTTCATTTCTATTTCGATATGATATAATACGTTCAGCAATAAATTTGCGTACAACAACCAGAGATCAATTCTCTCTCGAAATTTTTGTATTCGGAGAATCCATCCCTGTTTTTGATTGGATAGAGTTGTTCTATTCTGGCTCTGGCGGCACTCAGCAAATTTATTTGTTACTTTTTGAGAAGTTTAGGCTTTAAGATGATGTTCTCGGCGGCAACCGGTGAGCATCCCAGTCTCTTAAGCACATCTTCTCCATAGTAAAAGCTGAATGTTTCGTATGGGCTACGGTTATTCAGCTTTTTTCTTTTATAAGAATTGATATGGTTCATCATCAGAGTAATATCCTGTTGTGTCAGCTCATCGAAACTGCTTCCTTTTGGCAGGATACGACGTATCAATTCATGGTTGACTTCACAGGCTCCTTTTTGATAAGGAGCACTTGGATCGCAATAAAATATCTTTGTTCTATTGCATGGAATGGTGCTACGTTTTTCGATTTCCTTTGGATTTGAAAACTCACTTCCGTTATCTGTCAGAATAACCGGAAACAAGCTATTAAATGTTTTTGCCCCAAGGACTTCATCCAATAAGTTTATGATCTCTATTACAGAGGCTGATGTATTTGCGTCCCGCAAAAAAGCCAGCATGAGACTGCTTTCTACAAAGTGTATGGTAAGAAGACATTTTCCTCCCACACGACCAATCACGCTATCCATTTGTACAATGGTCGTTTCCGGGTTTGCTCCCAGATATTTTTGAAAGTCAGCGTAGCTTCGTTCAATACGGCAGCCCCGATCAACTTTAAATTCAGGCTTCTTATAACGGGGACGATATTTCACTTTACGGGGCAGATCAATGTTCCTGATATCAAAGAGCTGGGCATCCACGTAGTTATACAATGTCTTTTCACTGCACATCAGTTCATCTACATGAGCAAGATAGATTTGATGAAGCGACTGCCCGTTTTTAACTAAAGGACTGATAATCCCGTTAATTCTTGCAATATCATCTTCGTTGGACATGATACCGGTTCTGGCTTCCGAAACAGCATGATGTGCACGCTCATGTGCATCTGCCGGATCATAAATACGTTTTAATAACGTGCATTTCGACAGCTGACTGCAGCCATTACAAACATAAGGTGGCTTATTTTTGACAGAACAGACATCTTCTACAAAATCAGAACAATGTAAGGTGCATTCAGAGCACAGGCTGCATTTGTAAGCAGATTGGTGTGTACAGCTTGTTCCGCAAATCCTTTTTGCTTTGCATGTAGCACGGAATTTACAAGGATTATACGGATATCCAGGACGACCGCTTTTCTTGTCATAGGAATACTTTTTAATCTCCTTGGCAATGGTTGTACGGTCCTTTCCTAACTCTTTGCCAATTGCCCCAAAGGATGCATTCTCCTGAAGGCGTTGAGCAATAATCATTCGATCTTCATAAGATAAAAACTTTGACATGGTGACTCCTTTCCAGCCGCCAGAAATCAAAGCATAACAGAAAAGAGACCAACTATCCAGTCAGTCTCAATTCATTTGTAAAAGAAAATCCATACCTTTCTTTTACACTGATAACAATTAACTTTTACACTTATCCAAGATAGCGGGTATGGAATCTTGGATTACAATTAAGCAAAAATATTATGATGAATGAATATAAAACAGAAAAAACAGATATGGGTGTTAATACTGCGCATCCAAGCTATGGGACATTAAGATTTAGTAGACTTTATGGCGGCGGAAAAACAGCCTTGTTTGGTAGCAGCATCAAACATGAAAATACGATTACGATGGATCTGTATCATGCTGATATTACCAGAGGATTAAGTAATGACTGGGTTCATGCAAATAATCTTATAGCAAGAGTAGAGATGAGCTATTCTCAATTTGCAGAAGCTATAACCTCTTTTGGTAATGGAACAGGGATACCTTGCACTATCCGTTACACAGAGAAAGATGGTCGAATTCCAGATTGCGATTTTGTCAGCAAGCGGACACAATTCACGGATGAATTTAAGGAAAAGAGAAAGGAAGCCACAAAAGAGACGCAGCAGCTGATTCAGGATGTGGCAGATTTATTTTCACAAAAGAAGGCGTTGACAAAAGCGGACAAGAAATCGGTTCTAAAGAAACTGAATAAATTAAGCGCAGATCTTGGATGTAATATGGATTATATCTTAGATCAATTCAACGAACAAATGGATAAGACTGTTATGGAAGCGAAAGGTGAAATTGAAGCTTTTTGCCAAAATAAAATTCATTCTATTGCAAATGCTGCGTTAGTTGAACATAGCGATGAATTTTTAAAGCTTAAAAATCCTGTAGGTATCAATTCTTTAGATAATGAGGAGGAATAAATTATGGTCTTTCAAATCAATAGGCCGGATATAGACACAATTATCAGTTATTGCTGCGATATGGAAGCAAACGATAAATTGGAAGTATATGAATTCGGTAAAAACAATGATCTAGTTCTCCACATTTATAAAGATGAAGATTACGATGCATCAAAAGATGAAAACCTTTTTAACATTGTCCAGATTAGTACTGCTCAAGATGGAAAATGGGTTGACGACACAGAAGATGTTTTCGTTACAGATGGTTCTTTGTATAAAGAGTTGCAGAGAATTAATGAATATCGAGATTTTTCTACTTTATAAAAAATGAAAATTGTAAATATGAAAAAATGCCTGTCAGATCATTCTGATAGGCATTTTTTTTGTACAAAATCCATCTTTACCATGCAGTTCATAATATAAAAAATAAAAATAAAGGAGGAAAAATATTATGAAGAGATTTGATTTAGGAATGTCAATTAACTACTGTCCGACATGGGGAGTAGTTGAATCAGTGAGAGAGTTTTTCCAGAATGCACATGATGAAGAGATCGTTAATCCGGAGAACAAAATGTACTTTGGATATGACAAGGACTCTAAGACACTGTGCATTGGCAACAAGAACGGTAGGCTTACAACAAATACGCTGCTTCTTGGTCAGTCATCAAAAAGAGACAACTCTGAAACTATTGGCCAGCATGGAGAGGGCTACAAGGTTGCAACTGTAGTACTTCTTAGAAACGGCAAGGGTGTTAAGGTTTATAATCGTGCTGACAAGGAAGTCTGGACAGCAAAAACTATAAAATCCCGCAGGTATCAGGCAGATGTTGTAGTATTTGATATTGAAAAAGTGTCAATATTTAAGTCTGTTCCTGATCATGACCTCATCTTTGAGATTTCAGGTATTGATGAAGATGAGTATCAGGCTATAGTGAACAGCAATTTGTTTCTGCAGAACTTGAAGGAAGGAGACGATTATATTGCTTCAAACCCGGGCTATCCATTAACAACGTGTATGTGCAAAGTTTTAATTGGAGAAAGACATGCCGGAAAGCTGTTTGTTGGCGGGCTTTATGTCACCACCAGTAAGTATGCCAAATATGGTTATGACTTTGCACCGGAACTTGTGAGACTTGACAGGGACAGAGGTTTCATTGATGGAATTGATCTGCAGTTTCTTACAGCAAAGGTCATTTCTGCAACAGGAAATGCGTCGCTGATTGAAGACGCCAGAGATTTCTGGGACGGATCGTACTTCAAGTATTATCTGCCTAACTACAAAGTTATCTTTGACGATGAGTCTTATTCAGAGATGTTTGATAAAAGCTATCAGGAATTTCTGTATAAGTACGGACAGGATGCCATTCCAGTCTGCTATAGTGACGACTTCAATCGTCTGGCAAGAAACGGATTTAATCCGGTACTTGTTGAGGAGAAGGACTTCTTCTTCTATTCAGGCAGCAGCATGTATCATGATCCGGTTTCTGATATTGAAGATGAATCTGATGCTGGCGAACTGGCGGACAAGCTCGAGGACTGGTTTGCTGACATTAGTCTTGACCATGATTCTGATGAATACAATAATGGTGCCTGTATTGTGGGCAACATTATTGAGCTCTTAAGGTCGCTGTAAACATGAAAAAGACTGGCTTGTGCTGGTCTTTTTTTTGCGTACAAAAAGACTCTGAAAAGAAAATATTCTTCCAGAGTCTTTCTGCAAAATTTTTTAGTAATGTGTTTATTGCGGCGTATGCTTTGCCGCATATATAATAGGTAATTGAGCTTTTTGCTCAATATTTATGATAGCGCATGTGGTGTGCACTGTCAAATGCTTTTGCTGTGAGAGATGATGATAGGATTTGAACCTACGATATCAGTTTTGCAGACTGACGCCTTGCCGCTTGGCCACATCATCATTATAAGATATAAGGTGTTAGGTGGGAATTGCACCCACGACCTTCAGAGCCACAATCTGATGCTCTAACTAACTGAGCTACTAACACAACGCAGTGTATAGGAATCGAACCTATGCATCCGTTAAGATGGCTACTGATTAGCAATCAGACGCTTTACCTCTCAGCCAACACTGCATATATTAAGTTTTAAACGGAGTGCCTGAGATTCGAACTCAGATATCCTTTCGGAATGGCGGTTTTCAAGACCGCTGCTGTACCAATTGAGCCAACACTCCATAATGCTCCCGGAAAGTTTTGAGCTTTCGACCCCTTGGGCTTCAACCAAGTGCTCTACCTCTGAGCTACGGGAGCCTGATGAAATTAGTTTCAAAGTCTGCAATCATATGATCATCTCCTTTGTTGTTAAAATTAAATCGGCGGGGCAGGATTTGCACCTGCGATGTTTCTTATGTAACGGTTTTACAGACCGCCGCCCTCACTGCTAGGCATACCCGCCGGTAATGTACCATCGGGGACTTGAACCCCGGACAACTCGATTAAAAGTCGAGTGCTCTGCCAGCTGAGCTAATGATACATGTATTTCTTATATTGTCTCAGTTATGACAATATCGTTTATTGTACAGCCGAAGAGTGCTGCAAGTGCAACAAGATTGTCGAGTGTTGGAAGCGTCTGCCCGCGCTGCCACTTGTATACAGCATTTACTGTTGTAAGTGCAAGTGCTTCCTTTATATCGTTTACAGTAAGATTTGCGTTCTTTCTTAATTCTGCAATCTGCTTTCCTGTCTGTTCCATGTTTATTACTGGCATAATAGTTATTTCCTTTCATTTTTAAGCAATAAAAAATCGTTTATCTGGGATGCGCCCTGAGATAAACGACATGAAAGAAAAATATTTATGCAGTAAATATGTTTTTCAGACAGAATTTTCGTTCATATAAAAGCGCATCAAAATAGAGTTCTTTTTAAAGTAAGAACTATGTTTACAACTGTATGAACTTTTATAGGACTTAATTACTGTAAGCATATCTTTTTCCTTTCTCCTGCGTTTTTCGCAGACAACTGTTTTCCTTTGATAGTCATACTATAGCATATTGTTTTTATTTTGTCATTATCCTGTAAGGATAATTTTCAATATTTTCTGTTAACTTTTTATAATATCATATTCGTGAACAAAAATGTTCATTTTGCTTGGACAAAATAAAATTAATAAATACTATATATATAGATGACAACGTGATATAATACAATATATAGTAAAAGGAGATGAATTATTATGACACAACTATTGGCAATCGCACACGTAATCAAAATAATACTTATAGGAATCTGTATTATAACCGCTTATTACTGGATAAAAGCTTTCATTGCAGCAAAAAGATGTGACTCCGTTATAAACAGATTTGGCAAGAGATTTGGAGATGAATTTTTAAAGACTATTGAGAATGCGCGCATTCTTTATGAAGATATTGATCATGATACAATGTTTCGATACACAAGGGAAGGAATGTTAAATATCTATAAGCGTCGGGGCTGTGAAAAACCAGATCATGTCTGGACTGTTGATGATATGAGCCATCTTTTTGGCGAATCTTTTGATTTTAGAGCGATTTTAAACGTTGATAAAGATACAGGTAAAGACAATGAAAGAGGCCGCCAAATAAAAGTTATTCAGGATAATCTTAATAACTTGCAGAATATTGTTAATGAGTGTGATAAATATTGCAGTGATAAAAATGCACAATTCTATTTCGTTCCGAAAGTAATATACGATGACAGAGAACTTGAACGTATTAATTATAAAAAGTATCTTACAGGGGCTGGATATATGTACATAAAAGACATAGAAGAAAAGAAAAAGAAACTGGATGAGTGGAACAATCAGAAGAAAAAGAAAAAATAATTTGTAAAGAGATGAAATGTCTGTATTGATTTTTCATCTCTTTTTTTGGACAAACTGTCTTTTGTGAATATTATATAAGAGATAATATTTTTACAAAGATAAGGGCAGGTAGAAAAATGAGCAATATGATAAAGAAAGTAAGCAGAGACCATGAGGACTATGAGGTTGATTCTGCTGACAAAATTATGGTATACAGCAGACTTAGAAAATTATATACTGATGAGGAACTTAAGGAAATAGATGCAGACGAACTGGCAGTAATAAAGAATGTCTGTAACGATATGAATACGGAAAGTAACGGCATTGACGATATTATAATAAGAAACAGTTGTTACTATGAAAGCCGTTTTGCTGGTGATTATCGGCTCATAAGACGTATTATCCGCATTGAAGGACAGAGGGTGGCTGACTGACATGAATATATTGTGGACAATATTTTTTGTAACGCTGTTTGTGGCAGCGGCAACCGGAATGTTTATATTTGTAAATCAGAATGCAAAACATCTGCCGGAAAATGTGGGGCTTACAATTGTAGTGATATGTTACATCAATATATTTGCTGTAATTGTTTCCGGCGTCATTCTTGCAGCGATGCATATACTTAGAGTATTTCATTTGATATGAAATAAGATATTAGGAGAATAATTATGATTTACATTACTGGTGACTGTCATGGAAACTTTGAACGGTTTGATCCATATATATTTCCTGAACAGACGGAAATGACAAAAGATGATTATGTTATCATATGCGGCGATTTTGGCGGCGTGTGGGAACTTGATGCTGAAGGTGAACAGTGGAGAGAGCAGTTTGTGGGAAATAAGCATAATGCGAGGGTTAAATGTGAAAATATGCAGCTTGACTGGCTTGAAAGTAGGCCGTTTACAACGCTTTTTGTAGATGGAAATCATGAAAACTATGACAGACTGAATGCTTATCCTGTAGAGGAATGGCGTGGAGGACATGTCCATAAAATCCGTCCGTCAGTAATCCATCTGATGCGGGGAGAAATATTTGATCTTTGTGGCAGAACATTCTTTGCGTTCGGCGGAGCATCAAGTCATGACATAAGAGGTGGCATTCTTGATCCTGCTGCCAGTGACTATAAGAAAAGGCTAAATGAGGCATACAAAGGTACTGCACCGTTTCGTATTAACCATGTGAGCTGGTGGAAAGAAGAGCTTGCATCTGACAAAGAAAAGATTAATGGCTTTAAAAATCTTGAAAAGCATTTTTATAATGTAGATTTTATCGTAAGTCATTGCTGTTCAACATCAACGCAGAATATTCTTGGCGGCGGACTGTATAAGCCTGACCATGAAACAGATTATCTGGATGAGGTGAGAGCAAAGGCGGAATTCAAGAAATGGTTCTTTGGACATTATCATGCTAACAGAAATGTTAATGACAAGGAAATCTGCATTTATGAGCAGATTATACGAGTTTGTTAAGACGAACAGAAACTGTACGTAGTAACAAATTATAAGGATTGCGTAGCAGAATGGAAAGGAGGAAAATTCATGAGTATCAAAGTAGTAGAAAGTCCAAGGCTTTCAAAACAATATGACAAACGATATGAGATTGTTGATGCTGATACAGGTGAGGTTCTTGACGACGCGCAGGGCTACGGATATAAAGATATTCGTGGCGCATATGCAGCATGGGGATATAAGCACAGGGATAAGAAGAAAAATGCTGAAAAGAAAAAGAGATATGCTGCTGCAAGGGCATGGCTCAAACAACATGAGGACATTCAGGGCATTTTTGACAGGTGTGCATTTGAAATTGCTTCGTGGGGACCTGCTGACAAGGTAAATACACAGCTTGTTAAAGATATATTGAAAGATCATAGATTGGACATTAAGAATGAGGGTTTCAAGCCGTTCGATTTGTACAAGGTGTTAATGAAAGGATAAGACTATTATGCAAAAGAAAAGAATTGTTATGGCAGCGACTGTTGTAATGCTTGCTGTCGGACTGACTGGATGCGCACTGTTTGACAGCGAGGTTAATGAACTGAATGGAACTATAAAAGGAAATACGTATAATGTTTCCTTTTACAGTAATGAAGGTGAAAACTTTATGAATATGAGCGGCGAAAAAATAGACATGTCGTCAAATACTGTAGAAGAGCCTGTTTATACAGACGGTGGCTGGGGATATTCGGAAACAATGAGTTCCGTTGTGACAGTAACTATTGACGGCAGCGAGGTGGAAAGTTGTGGAAGCACAATGATTTTCGCAGAGGATGGGCTTGACCCGGAAGTAGATTTCAAAAGCCCGGAACTAATTGAAAGTGTATCAAGCGGTTCAGTTAAAGATTATACGTTTATCGCAGGTATTGTTAACAAGGTTAAGAACAACTTCGGAAAAAGCAGAATAGTTGTAATTCAGTCGCAGCTTGGCGATCCGATATGCGCATACTCAGGCAACGAAGTGTACTGGAAAGTCTGCAAAGACCTGCCAAAAACTACGAAGCTGATGATAGACGGAAAAGCATTGTATATTCACAGGGCTAATTTCCAAATAATTGATAAAAAACTATTAAATTAGCATTATAAGGGGGGCTGTAGCTATACAGCCTTTTTTTTATGCTTAAAATCCATATTTGTTTATATAATTTTTCATAAACAAAATAATAAGTAAAGGAGGAATGTATTATGAAGATTATAAGAAATGGTAAGGAAATTGAACTCACCACAGATGAAGTATTCGAGGCTCACAAGGAATTTGTTACATCTTTCATGAGCAACGAACTCATGGAAAACCACGACATTCCTGAAGCCGATGCTGACTCGTTAGCAAATCGTGCTTACGATATATACTGCGACCGTGAGGGCTATACGGAGCAGGATGCTATAAGTGAGGCTGCTGACGAGTATGTAAAACAACATCAGCATCAGTAAAACTTAAAGCAGAAAGATTTTTTCTTTCTGCTTTTTTTATATGTATAAATATATGTAGGTTTATATGTAGGTTTATATGTAGGTTTATGTATAGGTTTATGTATAGGTTTATGTATATAAATATGTGTATAATTCCCTGCAAAAAAAATATTGAAATTTTTTTCAATTTTCTTTGGACAAAAATTGGAAACGGAATATTATAAATATGTATCTAATTGGTGTGTGTTTTTCACTCATTTTTGGATCTCTTTTTCTTAATTCGTGTCTTCCGTCTGCCGCCAGAGCAGCATTGCGGGTGCAATTCCCGCAGGAAGATTTTTATCCGGCACTAAAACCGCCTACCGACTGTTTGAATGCTGGATAATTTTTCGGCTGCGGAAAAGTAAAATAATGTCTGTATCAAGCTAACTATAATGGCAAATGATGCGGATATTTATACTTATGTGTCAGATTCCTTCTACGAATACAGGTTGGATGCATTTATAAATTACCTGATACAATTGCCACAGTCTTTGTTCCGGCTATGTTAAGACTTCCTTCTTAATACTACAGATCAAAACACATTTTTTTAGTGTTGATAATTTCCGGAACATAATAACAATTCAAAAGCAGATATGTTACAACTTCCTTCTTTCTCAAGGTCTGATAAACTTTAAAGTTAGCTGTAACAATCACTGCGAAACAGGCTACGACAGCAGTTCCTTCTATAAATGGTATATCTCATTTGGCTGATTTTAGTCAACTGAGATAGTTGATGTACTGCTGTCAATTCCCAGTTTTTATCAAAGGAGAAATTTATTATGGAAAATTCAGTATTTAACATTATTTTAAGAAGAAAAAACAGAGTGTTTATCAATGATAATGATATGCTTAAATCCCTTTCTGGCGCGGCCGGTGAAAAGAATAAGCAGATTGTTGCAACGATGAATAAGAATATAGAAGTCTTTGGCTACACAATGTCAGAGGCTCTTTTTAACAAGCTTGTGCATATGAAAGTCAAGAGCCGTGAAGTGGTGTATGACGCCCTTGTGAGTGGGCTTAAAGAGATTACCGGTGCTGATAAAGTGTATAATCCAATGTATCCTAATTTTCCTGAGTCTGTCATGGAAAAAGATGATTTTGAATTGTATTTCAATGCTATTGTTCATTACTGGTCTTTTGGCACCCTTCTGCCTTATGAGGAGAAAAAGGAGAGGGCACCTCTTTTTAACGCTGCAAAGGTTAAGGTACTCGAGGCAGGTTCGTTTGATGACTTAAATGACATCTTTAACAATCTCTGTGCATCAAAGACATCTCTTTCAAAGAGTGAAGTGGATGATATGATATTTATTTTGAATTCAGCAAAGGTTACTTTGCCGGATGAAATTCCGTTTAAGGAAAATACTGCGTGCATATGTAGACTGCTTGTTGATACTGGTGTTGACACAGACGGTTCTTTATGCAAAAAGTACGTAAAGACTGCAACTGATGTGCTGCGTCTTGTTACAGCAATGTCTGATGGTGATGTTAGTCTTGCGGAAAATACCAAGTTTAGAAACTTAAAGAGAAATGAGCGTAGAATCATTATGAATCTTCTTGCAGGCTGTGGAAATGCAGCTGAGGATATGAGCAGATATGCCGGAAGATGGATCCGTGTAGGTGAAAAACTGCATCCGGGTGAGTTTGCCAAGAATGAACGCTACACAAAGGCTGTTCAGGCATTTGGCATCATAAGAAATGATGGTAAAATTCAGTCGTTTGCAGGTAGAGTGGATGCAGCTGTTGCGTCAGGTGATGTAAACACCGTTATTTCTCTGCTTAAGAAACGCCCGGGAGAGTTTGCAAGAAGAATTGATTTTCTTCTTCGCACATTTAACAAAGATGCCGACAGAAAGGCTGTTATCATGGGCTTTGCTTCTATTGCAAAGGATGTATCGTCAACAGTGCTTTTGCAGGTAAGAGAACATTTCATCAATAAGCTTGACGGCAATGATGACATGAGGGTTTTCTTCCCAAAGGGAAATCTTGCAAGATCATACTATGTCAAGAATGACAAAACAGAGGCTATTCCTGAGGATGCAATGAAAATGGTTATTGCTGTCTGCGAGAGTGCTCTTATTAATATATATGGAAATAGGGAGTTCCTTGGAAAGGTATATATTGATGAAGCTCTTAAGGATTATACAGTTCCATTCTCATTAAGAAGCGCAGGCAAGACAATGACTGCTGTTTCAAGAGGCTCACGTATTGCAATAGATGATAGCGCAAAGATTATCAGGCCATTCATCTGGTGGACTAATACCAAGGATGACATCATTGACGTTGACCTGTCAGTAGCAGTTTTTGCTGATGACTGGAATTGTCTTGAACATGTATCATACTCAAATCTTAAATCAAGCAGGTTTGGAATCTGCCACTCTGATGACATTACAAACGGCGGACCTGCTGATGGAGAAGGCGTGGCTGAGTTTATCGACCTTGATATTGAGAAAGCTTTGTCTGCAGGTGCGAGATACGCGGTATTTAACGTGTACAACTTCTCAGATGAGAATTTTTCAAAGATGGAGCATGCGGCTTTTGGTTTTATGACGAGAAGCGATATGAAGAGCGGGGAAATCTTTGAGCCGTCTACAGTAAAGCAGCGTATGGACCTTGCATCAGCAACTACCACATGCATTCCGGTCATCTTTGATCTTAAAGAGAGGGTGTTTGTATGGTGTGATATGGCTCTTACTGCTGACCATGTAAGAGCTGGCTACGGCGGCATCAATGTGGAGAGCAACCTGCCATCAGTAGTTGTTACCTGCAAGGCCATGGTTGACATTAAGAAGCCTAATCTGTATGACCTGTTTATATTCAATGCTAAGGCAAGGGGCGTCATTACTGACAATCCGGATGAAGCAGACATAAGATTTGGTCTTCACGATAACTGCGATGTGAAGCCAAGCGATATTGATGTTATTGTTGGCAAATATCTGTAGGAGGTCTTTTGAAAGAAAGATTTATAGGGAGTGTGTAACTGCACTCCTTATTTTTGTGTAAAAACACATATTTTGGAAATGAAGTATTTCTTTGAAATGATTAATGCGAGAATTATGCATATTTTTATTATATACTGCTTTTTTGCATACTTGTTTTTATGACATTTTTCATTTTCTTTGCCTCTAAAACTCATATTCATACTGTTACTAATAAATTGTCATATACAAATAAAGGAGGAAAAAATTATGGCAACAATTAATGGTTATGGATTAGAACTTACAACAGCAGCTGGTTTTTCTTATGAGAAGTATAAGAGCTTCATCAAAAATCATATTGCAAACCTTGAGGAAAAGGCTGAAAAATCTGAGGCAATTGAATGGGTACTTAAGTGCTGCAAAACTTATTTAGCATCGGGCAATTTAGCAAATGTTGATGTATGCCTTAATTCCGGTATTATTACACCAGCGGCTTTCCTTTCAAACATTATGTTTCTTGAGACGGGTATCAGATTTTCTGCTTACAATGATGCAGAAGATTATGATGTTTCAGCAGGCATTGTCGTGTTTGAAGAAAATTTCCCGTGGCTCATGACGGAGTTTGAACGCAATATGACGAAGCAGGTCCTTGATGATATTTTCGCTAAGTACATTGCTGAACTTGGCATGGATATAAGTCCTGACAGTATCTGTGTTGACACAGACATTTAGAAAGGGAGGAATGTTCATGCTAAAAGTAATAAATATTGAAGCCAGCAAGTACTCGATTGAGTATGACCCAGCTAAACAGTGGGCCTATCGTATCAAGAGAGGCAATGAGGATTTGTCAAAGGAACTTAAGTCAAATGTTATGAACGACTTGGTCTTTTGTCTCACTGAGAACATTGAAAAGGGTGTTGTTCTTGATGGAATTACTGTAAGTGAGAAATAGGAGGCGGACGTTATGGCAAAGAAGTACATAAGACGGGATTTTGCTGGTTCCGTCGAAGAAGCTAAAAAGACTTATAAAATAGGTCAGGTAGTGGAAATTGATGGTCACAGGTATAAGGTTGACAGTATTGAAGATGCTGTTGCGTCTACCTGCTTTATGTCATTTCCGTCTGTCTATTTTAAATTGGCAGAGTAAACGAAAAGATAGACTGGTACATTTGTATCGGTCTATTTTTTTTGTAAAAACTCCATATTTATCCTGTATTTCATTAACAAAAATAAAATATAAAGGAGGAATCGCTTATGAAGTACTATGTAAGAACACAGACAACAGTAAAGGAACGTGATCGTGGCAAATGGTGGATGGACAGCGATATGATCTGCCCGAAAACCATTGAAGCTGACAGTCTGCCACAACTTCTTGAACTCTACAGAGAGACAGTATCGGATATTGTGGATATATCAAATAATGCCATTAAAAATAAGAATGCCATGTATATTGACCTGCCAAATGGTGAGTACAAACAGGTTGGCTATGTTATTACTGGCAAGACTTATTTTGAGGACCGGGAGATTAATTATTCAAAGGAGCATTATATTGATAATTAACCGCTGCGCACTCGTGACTTTAGTCGTGAGTTAGGCGGTTTCGACATTGTAAAATATGCCTGCATATGGTATAATATGAATATGAATAAAGATGCATATTTTTCAATGCCAAGCGATGTTACATATGGTCGTGGATATGTGTACTCTCTTCAATACCATATCGTGTGGGTTACTAAATACCGGAAACCTGTATTTACCGGTAAAATCGAATCAGATGTCAGGGAGTATCTGAAAGAAACCCTTAAAACCTTAGATATGGATGTCATTGCAATGGAAGTTATGCCGGACTACATACATCTGCTTGTAAACTGCAAGCCGCAGCTTCGACTGTCGGATGCAATAAAAATATTAAAAGGCAATATCGCAAGATGGCTGTTTTTAAACCATCCGGAAATAAAGAACCAGCTCTGGGGCGGGCACTTATGGAATCCGTCATATTTTGTAGCAACTGTAAACGACAGAAGCCTTAAACAGATAACAGAATATATCAACTCCCAGAAGACTAAATAAGAAAGGAGGCCTGCAGCATGAAAATGTATACCATGTACAGTGTAAAAATCAAACATTACAACAGCATCTTTAAAGAAACTGTTGCCATATACAGACATGCTGTGGACTATATCCTTAACGTATGTCTTGAAAACTGGGAAGAAATATCTTTTCTTAATGGCAGAAACAGACTTGTTTATGTTGAACGTCTTATCCATGCTACAAAGGATAATCCGGCCCCGGCATATGGTTTCGATTCAAAATTTTACAAAATGCCATGTTATATGCGTCGTAGTGCAATAAATGAAGCTATTGGAAAAGTATCATCTTATACGAGCAATCTTGACAATTGGAATAAAAATCCTGTTGGTAAAAAGCCATCATATCCAAAAGCGGGATATACTTTTCCATTTATGTATCGTAAAGATATGTATAACCAGACAAGTGACTACACTGCACAGATTAAAGTATACATCCGTAACACATGGGATTGGATTAACATTGATCTGCGTAAATCGGATATGGATTATATAGCCAAACACTGTCATGACCGCAAACAGTGCGCACCTACGCTTCAGAAACGCGGACATGAATGGTTTTTAGACTTTCCATTTGAAGAAAAATGTACGCTTAACAACACATCTGTATTTGACCATACCATTGTTGCTGTGGATTTGGGCATAAACACTGCCGCCACGGTAAGCATAATGCAGAGTGATGGCACTATTCTCGGAAGACATTTTTGTAAGCTTCCTGAAGAAACAGACCGTCTGATGCACAGTGTAAACCGTGTCAAAAAGGCACAGCAGAATGGAAACTATAAAACACCAAGATTATGGGCTAAAGTCAAGGGTATCAATCACGACATTTCAGTAAAAACGGCTGAATTTATTATTGAAACAGCTGTCTCTTACAATGCAGATGTCATTGTGTTTGAACACCTCGACAAAACCGGCAGAGTCCGCGGTTCCAAAAAGCAGCGTATCAAGTTATGGCGCAGTCAGGAAGTCCAGTCCATTGTTACTAACAGAGCACACAGGCTTGGTATGCGTATAAGCCGTGTCTGCGCATGGGGAACGTCTGCTCTTGCATATGATGGCAGCGGTCGGGTTCTCCGCGGCAAGGATGCCGGTTTTAATACATTTGAAATATGCAGATTCCCAAATGGGAAAGTATATAACTGTGATCTCTCAGCATCATACAATATTGGTGCCAGATACTTTATACGTGAAATTTTAAAATCCTTGGATGAAAATTCAAGGTTGCGCATTGAGGCAAAAATTCCTCAGTGTAGTAAGAGAAGCACCTGCACGTTTTCTACGTTAATTAACCTTAATGCGGAGCTTATGTCCATAGCGGCATAAAGTTTCTGAGTTTAGGCTGTATATGTAGAAACGCAGTCCCCGCCTCCTAAAGAGGCTATGTATATTATGTACTTATGGGGAAGCACGCGACTTTAATCGTGTGAGGCTTCATGTGTGGATTCACATTGATGAACTACGTGATGTAGATTTTTTTTGAGTGTCCGGGGAATTCATTGTAAACACATAAGAACATCTGATTTTTCAGGTGTTCTTTTCTTTTATGTGTGCAAAATCCAACTTTATTATGATTTTTATATACAAAATAATAATAAAGGAGGAAACTAATATGAAAATCAATAAAGTATTATTAATTCAGCAGGTCGAGGAAAATAAAGTAAGATATGTTTTTGAACTTGCAGACATGCCAAGATTTATTATTAATTGCGGATGTTCCGTAGAGGCAGTTCATTATGCAGCATCTATCGACATAATTGATGAGCGTGTTGTTGGACAGTGTTTCTTTAATGTATGTGATGTGACTGGACATATTCGTGACTACAAATTTAGTTCAGAAGAAGATCGTGCCACTGCTGTTGATGTGTTGTGTCGTTTCATTAACAGGATAGCTTCGGTGTTCCCGATTGTTGGCAATGGCAGACCTGCATGTAAAAATCGTTATATCTTTGATGAATATGAAAATCTTGTAAAAGCAACTGTCAGATTCTCTTACATCCCATCGCCACTTATGACGTTTGGTGTGCCATTTGGCGTTACATATACTGGCGGCGTTGTAACAGACATCAGATGTTTTTCTGACAATACTCTGTTTACAGGTCTTCATGGACAGCGTATGCTTAAGTCTGGTGACAGACTGTACATGGAATGCGGACATCTGGGAAGCCTTTCTGTGCCAGCGATTAAGAGTTGCTGGTCATGTCATGAGATTAATGACAATCCGCAATCGTGGACATTCATTGTCTCTAAGATAGAGCAGCTTCAGGATTATTCAGGTGATAGCATTAAAGCACGCATAGAATACAATCTGAAATCTGGCGGAGTAAATGCTGACGAGGTATGTGCACTGCTTGAGAAATATAATGGATATTTTGATGTCTGTGATGATATTTTCAAAGTATTTGCAAAGCAGCCAGCAGAACCTGCCGAGAAGCAGATTGTGATCAATACAGTTACTCTTGATGTCATACAGCAGACAGTTTTGAATGCTGTGTATTCCATGGACTCTGATAAATTGAAAGAGACCTATAAAGACTTTAGACGTTATATCACGGTTCTTAGAGTAAAAGTTTCCTTTAATGAACATATTTCAATGAAAGTTGTTCTTAATGTGGACAACAAGAAAGGATATTTTTATTCCTTTGCTGTATTACTCTGCGATGGTGAGGAAGTATCTCAGTCTGCCATCCGGGATCAGTTTCTGGGTGAATGGAAATTTACCTATGATAATGTCACATATAGGGCAGTTGTTTGTGGCAGAGAATTGTAAACGAATAGAAGCATCTGATTTTCAGATGCTTTTATTTTGCACAAAACTCATATTTATTCTGTAATTTATTATTGATTATGATATAAAGGAGGAAATATTTATGAAGCTACAATTATTGCCATGGCAGAAGAACAAAGAGGAACTTTTGAACAAATGGAATGAGATTAATGGAAGCTGTTGTCCATGCGGAGAGGCAATGCTTATCAGTCCACGAAAAGAAGATATTCTGCTTATAATGTTTGATATTACGGATGATTTTGAGCGCGATGATGATGAAGATGATGACGAGGACGATGACAAAATCCAGATTGCCTATTCTGTTGGTACATATGAGGGTGGAAACGACCTAAGTGCTGACATTGAAACCTATGATGGTGGATTTGTAAGTTATTCTGCCTGCAAGGGTACAGGTCTTGAAACTATTGTGCAGGAACTTGCTGATTTCTGCGATGATAGGGATGAGACAAGATTTGGAGAGGATTATTATGTTCTCGATATGAGGTAAACAAAAAAAAGAGACTGCAAGCAAGTGGACTCTTTTTTTTAATTTTTCTTTGGACAAAAATTGAGTTTGGAATATTATATATGTGTAAAGCAAAAACTTTGTTTTATTCATAAACTTTTTTGCAAGGTGTCGTAAGTAAAAGTACCTTGCAAATACACCTCCTTTATATCAGATAGCGGCAGCCGGGGCGAAATGGCTGTCGCATTTTTTGTAAAAAATTTACGTCAATATCTGGACAAAATTGAAAAATGGAATACTATATATAGTGTAAGGATCAATTGTAGTCATAAATCCCTTACACTTCCCGTTCTTAAGATGTCTGCTAGGGCAGACGCGGGAACCTCCTTTATTATTATATAAGCGACAGCCTGATCGGATTTGAGGCTGTCGTATTTTTTTGATGTTTTTCATATTTTCTTTGGACAAAAATTAAATTGTAAATATTATATAGGTGTTATATTTAATAGTTCACTAAAAGCTAAAAGGAAATGCTTACCGTTCAATAATATAAGTACTGAGGTAGATGAATATAATACACAAAAACTTACAGTTAAACCGTGAAATATTGTGCAAGTGCACAACATTAGGGTCGAAATCGTAAGCGAAATGTCTACTGAGGTAGATTTCATATAGAGTATAATTTTTATTTCGTTGAGACTGTAAGGAAAATGTCTACTAAGGTAGATTTAACATACAAGAATAAACACGTACATGTTGAGACTGTAAGTGAAATGTCTACTGAGGTAGATGGATTTTGACTCATTTGATATTAAAATACTGAAACTGTAAGCGAAATATCTACTGAGGTAGATACAGAGAGTATGATTTTTAGTTGAAACTGCAAGCGGAATGTCTACTAAGGTAGATGAGTATGATTTTTGTTTCTCTTTTTTTGTCGAAACTGTAAGCGAAATGTCTACTGAGGCAGATGGTGGCATGAAAAGACAGGATAAATGTGTTGAAACAATGAAAAACAAGTAAGGAGAAAGCTATGAACATAAATCTTGTATCCCTGTGGGATGAGATTAAAGATAAAAAAATAGTGGTATATGATTTGGAAACAACTGGGTTTAAATCAAAGAATACCAGAATACTATCGTTTTCAGCAATCAGGTATCAGGTAAGTGAACATGGTATGGATGAAATTGACAGGCGCAATATGTTTTTGAATCCAATGATGACCATTCCTGCGCATATCACTGCTGTCAATCATATTACAAATGAAAAAGTTGCTGATTGTCCAACGGAATATGAGGCTGGTGCCGAAATATTGAGTTATCTTAATTCAGCAGACTTCGTTTCAGGTTACAATAATGCGAATTTTGACGATGGACTTGTAAACGAAATGGCAAGACGGATTGGTTTTGGCAAGTGGATCCCAAAGAATGAAATTGATGTCATGATACTTGCAAAAGCAGTTTTTACAAAGCAGGATGTGCCAAACTTCAAGCTGGGTACGCTGGCGGAATACTTTCATGCGGATGCCGGGCTGGAGTTTCATAACAGTATTGATGATGTAATTGCAACATCAAGGGTTTTATGGGGACTTGTTAACAAATGCAGGACTGATGAGCATGATGAGGGCTCTGTTGTCAATGCATCGTTTGAAGCGGACAACACAGAAGCTTCTGATGAAGACATTTATTCGCAGCATGTAGCAGTGCTTCCTGTTAATGATAACAGCAATTCTGTTTCTGAACAGGTGAAAGCTGCAGTTGTTGATGAAAGAAAGCCGCTAATGCTCGATCCATCAAAGTGGAAAACCTTCAGCAATGAAGATTTAACTGATGCACCTGCAGAAACAAAATGCAAAGTTAAAAATGATCCGCTTACGGCAGTACTGTGGGAAAAGAATGGTTACAGAAGGCTTTATATCAATAATTCTCTTAATCATCCGGTTTATTATGATGTAAAACTGCGCAGGTGGCAGTATAATTTTGACGAAGATGAACGCATGATAAGCAGAATAGATGACGAGTATGATGTTGATGAACTTGTCAGAAGAAGAAAATACAGCTTCACCGCGTAAGGAGAGTGTGATATGGCGAAGAAACAGGCGGTTTCGGAAGAGGAGAACAGGCAATATATTCCGGAACCGGATAAGAGAGATTTGTTTACAGAAAGAATGAACAAAAAAGGATACAAAGTAGATAATAGCAGTGGAACACCTATAGTTATATGCAGTTCCCGCGAAGAAATGGAAAACATTAAAAAGGATTTAGGAGATATGCCATTTAGTTTTGGCTTCAGGTTCCAGGAGTGATTATTATGCAGGTTAAGATTAAAAAATCAACACTTTTAAAACATGTCTTTCTTAAGGATATGTCAGTATCAATATCAGCTATTGTTCTGTTTTCTATTGGTTTCATATGTCTTGAACGTGGAATAAGGAACCTGATGGGATTTTATGATGACGGAACACAGTTCATCATGTATTTTACAAGCGGACTTATGCTTACACTTATGGGGTTCATGGAAGTGACAATCATCGAGATTGACCTTGAAAATAGGGCAGAAGAAGCATATGAAAAGAAAAAACGTATGCAGGAAAGAAAAGCTCGCGAGAGGAAAGCTGCCAAAAAAGAACGCCGTGAAATGGCGGAGATTGATACTGCAATAGAACGGCAGAAACAGAAAAGTGCCGGATAAATGTTCATTTTGTTTGGACAAATTCTTTTTTGTAAATATTATATATATAAGTAATTGCAGGAAAGGAAATTATTATTATAAATTTATGGATACACAGAAAATAGTAAGAAAATATTTATGGTATGACTTAATTGCAAATTTATGTTTTGGACTGGTTGCAATGATCAACAATTTAGACAATTTCATAAAGGCTGATACATTAAAGACTGTTGTCAGTACGGTTGGTCTTATTAATATCATCATTTTTGTAGTCTTTACCGTAAAAAGTCGCAGGCTTATGAACAAGTATTATGACAGTGAACTTAATAAAATGGGCATATCCCTGCCAAGTGTCGGAGATAAGAATTTTCAAGAGCTTTTAGATAAGGCTCAGGAAAAACTTAAATCCTGTTCTGTTGATGGACTTGCTGACAAATTGTCTGAGGATTATATGAGATATAATCTGATATTTACAACCATAACAATGCTTTTTGTGTTTTTCCAGATGATAATGCAAAACATGAGATTTGAACTTCTGCTTGCATTTACAATAGTATTAGAATGCGGATTTATATTTAATATGACTTTAGAATACAAGTTTTCGCAGAATACGAAAGGAGATGATAACAATGAAGAACAGAAAAGTTCTCAAGTGGACAAATAAGTACAGTGGCGAAACAGGATACGTAGGAACTGTTTCCAAGAAGAAAGGCTACTTTACGAACGAGCCGGATATTTTGAAAGCGAAAAAATATGTAACAAACAAGGCTATTAGTAACGATTTGGAAACACTGAAATTGTTTGGCAAGTTTGAAAACAATGATTTTGCTGCCGAAGATCTTATACTTTAAGTGATGTGAGACGTGTGATTTGTATCATGCGTCTTTTTTTTTGTGTATTTGCTGATAAAAATCCATCTTTATCCTGTAGCTAATCAAATCATATTTAATAAAGGAGGAAAAATATGGAGAAATATGATAACACGTATAAGGCCGACTGGATTATTACAGTTGCATCGTCAGAAGCCAATGGAACTGCTGTCTACAATCTGCATGGAAGTATTGATGATGTAAAACAGACTCTTGTTGCGTTTGCAGCATCAGATCGTAAAAATGATGAACACTGTTACGAACATGGCTGTAAATCTGTTGACGATGTTATTGATTCGAGTGATGGATGTGGCTGGCTTTTTTCTGCTTATAGTACATATGACAATTATCACATTGACTATCAGGCAATCAGAGCGGATTATATTCAACCAATAAAAAGATAGGAGGGTGTATTATGAAATATTTGTATCATCTAACGAAACCTGAATATCTTGATCGGATTTTGTCAGAGGGGCTCAAACCAATTGTAGGTGACAACTCAAAGCTTGTTGATGATATGGTGCCTGCCAGTCATATGTGTGAAAGGAAGGATCTGCCATATTGGAATTTACTGTTGGATAGGCCCGGCGCTTTGCTGAAGATTGATACATCATATCTTTATGAAAATGAAATTCTGGAAAGGGACTATCATCTTTACAAAGAAAAGATGTATAGCAGATTAATTCCAAAAGAAGCTGTTTCAGTTGTGAATGGGATTGATTTGTCTTTGGAAAACATTGATGTAGCTCGTCGGCAAGATTTTAAGCTGTCAGTAATAAATAACGTCAGTAAAATTTGCGAACTTATTGCAAGACTGGTATTAAATTCGGAAAGCGAATATTTTCTGGAAAACTACAAGGAGGTAAAAATTTGTGCATCAACAGCCAGAAGGGTGATATCTCTTATTGATTTTACAGAGATCACGCCTAAGAAATTACAAAATGAGCTGATTCATTTAGTTGACGATTGCGGAGTTTCTACGTTCTGTGATTTAGACTATATCAACTTTGACAGTGATATGCGTTTGTACGAGTATCTTCAGTTGAAACCTTATGCCACAGAAGATACTAAATGGCTGTACAGCTGGCTGGTGTCTAATTATTCAAGCATTTTAGATACTGATACTAATACTTGAGATAATACTTGTGACTGGATCTGTTAAACGAAAAATGGGTGGAAGAGTTATTCTTTCATCCATTTTTTTGTAGTAAAATCCACCTTTGTCCTGTAATTAAATGAATCATATTTATAAAAGGAGGAATTGATTATGATTTTATCGAACTTATGGATGACACTTCAGAAAATTGAGGCTGCAGGACACGGCGACTACATTGTAAATTTTGCAGGCGATCTTTGTTTTACAGAAAGAAATCTTGCAGTAATTGAGGAGAATCTGTTTAATACAAGAGCCGTCGGCATAAAAATGGGAGCACAATTTGGCGATACTGTTTCTGTTTTCTGCAGCAAGATTGAGGCTTTTGTCAAACTTCATCCGTCAGCAGCAGATTTGTATGTAATGACTGTTAACGAAACTAAACGTAACAGTATTATTTACATTTCTGTCAGTGAAAAGAAGGTAAGTCTGACATCTTTTGATGATATTGACTCAGATAAGTATATTGAGTCTCTCATCAAAAACAGCCAAATTCCTTGGCATAAGAAATTTTTTGCTGATGGAATTTCTGTTTACGAGGTTTCATCTACGCCAAAAAGATATGCGCTTGAGTATTCGTATTATGTGAGTATTCTTGACGAGATTGACTCGGCGGAGTTTCTTATTGGCGGCGATGCTGCGAGAAAACAGACGTTTTGCGAATCAATAAAAAACTTGTAAACACTGGAAAGACTGGCATTTTTGCCAGTTTTTTTTTGGACAAAAATCAATTTGTAAATATTATATATGTAGGAATATAAGAAATGGAGGTTCTGTTATGAGTACGCTTGATAAATTCAAAAATCACAAAACAGCATATTTGTTAACAAGAAATGGACTTATACCTGAATACGAGAATATTAGTGAAGTTGATATCATATCTGTTGGCCGCAAATATGTAACAATTACAAATAATGTAAAATTTGCTGAGTCTGGGTATGAAAGAGACTGTTTAATTGAGCAGGTCAATTGTGGCTGGCCGAGGTATCTTTTTACAGTAAAACGGGATGCTTTGGATTATGTAGAAAAGAGACAGATTGTAGCATGGCTTGGAAAGTCAGGAAAACTTCTTAATGATGTGTCGCTTGAAAGCTTAAGGCGAGTTAAAAGTATTATTGAGAATGATTTAAAAACAGAAAAGAAGAGTATTGTAAAAACAGAGAATCCGGACCTTTGGGATATGTGTCACAGAGGTGATATAGTCTTTCCATCTGCCGTACAGCGATATTTCGAGGTTACGAAACAGACTGCCATAGAAATGTGTGAAAAACAGGTGAGTGATGGAAAATGTGTAGAAGTGTATTTTGTTAAATGTCCAGAATGTCAGGAACTCAGCAGAAAGTATTATAACAGGGAAGATATTCCTGACAATTATACATGCGAGAATGGCTGTGAGGAGTGCGAGGATATTCCTGTTTCTGATGATATGATTGTTAAATATTATGAGCGACAGTAACAAGAGAGAGGACTTACGAAAATGATTACGCAAGAAGATACAATTCAGCTGTTTCGATATAATAATAAGCATATTGATGAATTAAGCAATGAAGACAGGCTTCAAATTGCTGACTGGATTGAAAAATTACAAAAATACGAGCAGTCAGAAGAAGTAGTGAAAGGAGAGAGCTGATAAATGTCAAGAACAACAGATTTGGAAATTCGTATGAAAACTTATGAGAATGTTCCTAAAAATAAACTTATGAGACGCTGCCCTGTTGCAATAAGGCTGGACGGATGTCATTTCAAAAGCTTCACAAAAGGCTTTGATAAGCCATTTGATGATGTTTTTATGAAATCCATGCAGGCGACTATGAAGTATCTCTGTGAGAATGTACAGGGATGTGTAATGGGATATACGCAGTCAGACGAGATTACGCTTATCCTTGTAGATTACGAACATTTTAATTCAGAGGCATGGTTTGATAATGAAGTGGAAAAGATATGCAGTGTGACAGCGGGCATGGCATCTATGGTATTCAACAGGATTTTTTATGAGAATGTTAATGAGTTTATTAGCAAAAGTGGATATCTGTATGTGCGGATTATGAAAAATGAAAAACTGATTAATGCATACAAAAGGGCACTGAAGCAGGGTGCATACTTTGATGCTAGATGTTTCAATATTCCAAAAGAAGAAGTGGCAAATCTTGTCTACTGGAGACAATGCTGTGGACACTGTAATGCAATACAGGCTGCGGGATGCGCATATTTTTCAAACGAAGAACTTCATGGTAAAAGCGGTGGCGAAATTATCAAGATGCTTAAAGAAAAAAGCATTGATTGGTCCGCATATTCAAATGATATTGTATGGGGCAGCTGTTGCGTAAGGAATAACCGGCCGGGAATTATTTCTGATGGCAGACGTGTCCATTACATGTATGACAAAAACAAAAGAGCAAAAGCGTGGATAATTGATCATCATATTCCGGTGTTTGTTGGCGAAGGAAGATTATATATCAATGCGCTTGTATATACAGAAAGTGAGGATTAATCGTGTCAAAGAAAACAGATAACAATGCCGTATTTCTTGAGAAATTCAAGGAGTGTGAGCAACTTATTCGTCAGACATATGGCGATGATAAGAATTTCAAGTGGTTTGAAGATAAAATGAAAGACGACGGTGAGGACCAGATATCGCAGAAAATGTATGTGTGCAGGGTATTGCGCAATTATATGTCACATAATCCGGATGGCGGGTTCTTCGTTGGTATATCAGATGCAATGACTGATTTTCTTGATGATGTGAAAGCAAAAATATCAGGAGACATCAAGACCTGTAAGGACGAAATGTCGGTTGTAAGAAAGTTTTACACATTGCATAGCACGGTTAGCGCGATTGCTGTGGTACTTAACAAGCTTTCTGCTGTGCCGATAGTTGATGAAGATAAAAATATCATTGCTTTTTGTACTGATGAGACAATCAGATACGCTATTTCTAATGGAGCAAAAGTTGCTGATGAGATTGCCTTGTGCAAAATGAATCAGCCTGCATCGGAAGTGGTGGCAGCAATGGATGATACATATGATTCTGCGAAGGAAAGGGCAGAAGCGATGAACAAAAAGATGATCTTTGTTGCTGACAACAGGCGTCTCAGGGGCATTATTAATTTAAAATAAAGCATGAAAAGGAGAACAATATATGCTGCAAAAATATTTTGTGGCAACTGTAAGAGATAGAAGCCTCAAACAGGTAACAGAATATATCAATTCCCAGAAGACTAAATAAGAAAGGAGGTCTGCAACATGAAAATGTATACCATGTACAGTGTAAAAATCAAACATTACAACAGTATTTTTAAAGAAACTGTTGTTGTATATAGACATGCTGTGGACCATATCCTTAACGTATGTCTTGAAAACTGGGAAGAAATATCTTCTCTTGAAGGTAGAAACAGACTTTTTTATGTTGAGCGCCTTATTCATGCCACAAAAGATAACCCAGCACCGGCATATGGTTTCGACTCAAAATTTTACAAAATGCCATGTTATATACGTCGCAGCGCAATAAACGAAGCTATTGGTAAAGTATCATCTTATACGAGCAATCTTGCTAATTGGAATAAAAATCCTATTGGTAAAAAACCGTCATATCCAAAAGCAGGATATGCTTTTCCATTTATGTATCGTAAAGGCATGTATAACCAGACAGGCGACTACACTGCACAGATTAAAGTATACACCCGCAATACATGGGACTGGATTAACATTGACCTGCGTAAATCGGATATGGACTATATAGCCAGACGCTGCCATGATCGCAAACAGTGTGCGCCTACACTTCAGAAGCGCGGACATGAATGGTTTTTAGACTTTCCATTTGAAGAAAAATGTACATTTAATGACACATCTGTATTTGACCGTACCATTGTTGCTGTGGATTTAGGCATAAATACTGCTGCCACGGTAAGCATAATGCAGAGTGATGGCACTATTCTCGGAAGACATTTTTGCAAGCTTCCTGAAGAAACAGACCGTCTGATGCACAGTGTAAACCGTGTCAAAAAGGCACAGCAGAATGGAAACTATAAAACACCAAGATTATGGGCTAAAGTCAAGGGTATCAATCACGACATTTCAGTAAAAACGGCTGAATTTATTATTGAAACAGCTGTCTCTTACAATGCAGATGTCATTGTGTTTGAACACCTCGACAAAACCGGCAGAGTCCGCGGTTCCAAAAAGCAGCGTATCAAGTTATGGCGCAGTCAGGAAGTCCAGTCCATTGTTACTAACAGAGCACACAGGCTTGGTATGCGTATAAGCCGTGTCTGCGCATGGGGAACGTCTGCTCTTGCATATGATGGCAGCGGTCGGGTTCTCCGCGGCAAGGATGCCGGTTTTAATACATTTGAAATATGCAGATTCCCAAATGGGAAAGTATATAACTGTGATCTCTCAGCATCATACAATATTGGTGCCAGATACTTTATACGTGAAATTTTAAAATCCTTGGATGAAAATTCAAGGTTGCGCATTGAGGCAAAAATTCCTCAGTGTAGTAAGAGAAGCACCTGCACGTTTTCTACGTTAATTAACCTTAATGCGGAGCTTATGTCCATAGCGGCATAAAGTTTCTGAGTTTAGGCTGTACATGTAGAAACGCAGTCCTCGCCTCCTAAAGAGGCTATGTGCATTATGCACTTATGGGGAAGCACGCGATTTTAGTCGTGTGAGGCTTCACGATTATGACAAACTTTGCAGAAAGTTTTTTACTAAATGCATTGCTGCTTGCTCAGCCATCATGATTGTGTATGCAATTTTTGTCATTCCACTTGTACTTATGCTTTTCAAATAAGATGTTACGGGCTCATTTTTTAGTGTGGGCCTGTATGAAAGGAAACAGATATGGTAATTACAAGAAGAATTGAAGATACGACACTGAATGTTCATATTGATGATGTTCAATTTGAGAAAATCCAAAGAAAATCAAGAAAATATAAGAAATCCAGTGAGCTCATGAAAAAGGTGTGTGAAAAAGCTTATCATATTATGAATTATGGCGATGACTTGGAACTGGTCTTGTCGATATGGTTTCTTTTTAGCTTTGTTGTAACTCTGGCAGCAATTGTTCATTTTCATAAAATTATGAATATGGCATTGCTTATAGCAATTATATTGGGCAGCACTGTATTATATTTTGGCATTATTTCATATTTTGAGCATCAGTTTTTCAACTATGGATATTATTTAGCAGAAGAAGCATTGAAAGATCTGCTAAATGAAAACATTGTTCTTGGCTTCAGGGATTCAGATAAAGATGTTATAGATATTAAATATATAAAAGGTGTTGATCCGGATGAAAAACTTTTGGAAAGGCATTATGCGTATGGTAAATTAGGTGTGGATGGATTGAGATTCTGGTTTGTATCTCATAAAAATATTCACAAGACTTATAATTTTATGCTGACTACAAACAAACGAGGAAGGTTTTGGTTTGGTTTAATGAACAAAGAATAATTTTTATATATGCAAAAAGACCCTGAAAGTGATAGTTTCAGAGCCTTTTTGTGAATATAAAAGTCTTAGTCTTAGTTAGACTTTATAATTTTAGCTTATTTGCTTTCATATGTCAAGTATTGGCCGATAAGAATACTAACAGAAATTACAAAATCCATCTTCATTTAGTAACCATATTAAAAAATAATTTATCAAAGGAGGACAAAAAAATGGCATACGATATAAACCCTTGGGCACAGAAAGAGAAGCGTAAACATCAGGCGGTAGCACATACACAGTTAATGGATAAACTGTATTCGCCGGAGATTGATACATGTTCCGTTAACACAAAAACCTATTCAGGTGTTGTGTCGATGCATCATCCACAGACAGATACAAAATGTGAGATTGTACTGCTTGATACTGACACTGTTTCGGCAGCGAGAAACAATACAGAAGGAAAGACTGCTGTACTTAACTTTGCATCTTATAAACTTCCCGGCGGAATGTTTATTGAAGGTTCCATTGCGCAGGAGGAAGCTCTCTGCCATGAATCATTTCTGTACAATGTTTTGGGGCAGCAGACGAACTACTACGCGTGGAATAATAAGAATAAAAACCGTGCAATGTATACTAATCGCGCATTATATTCGCCGAATGTTATTTTTACACAGAAGGATGGCAGTAAAGATTTTGTGTGCGATGTGATTACCTGCGCGGCACCAAACTTTGCAGCAGCAAAGAAGTATATGAATGTTTCTGCTGCGGAAAACTCCAGTATACTGGATGACCGCTGCCAGTTCGTGCTTGATGTCGCTGAGGATAATAAAGTTGATACACTTATTCTTGGCGCATGGGGTTCTGGTGTATTTGGTCAGGATGCTGAAGAGGTTGCCCGTTTGTTTATGAAACACTTGAATCAGCGAGCATATAGCTTCAAAAAGGTTATTTTTGCTGTGCCGAAAGGTGTTAATGGCAATTACTGTAAGATGGCAAAAGTGTTGCAGTAAGCTAATTAAAGACTCTGGGTTTTCCGGAGCCTTTTTTATGCTGTGAATCACTCGGTAATTGAATTACCGAGGATTTCTATTTGAATTTCTAAAACTCATATTTATTGTGTTACTAAACAATTGTCATATGAATAAAAGGAGGAAATGTTATGACAAAATACGCAATTCCAGCTTGTGGTTTCTGTTTCCTGATCAATGCAGAAGATGACATGACGCCAGATGATATTTTAAAAGCAATTAAGATGGCTAGTGTTGAATACTGTTCTACACCAGAGGGCATAAAAGTATACGAAGGCAACCATCATCATTTTAATTATGGTGATTTTAATACTTATGTGCCAAATCGTATCTGTAAAAAATACGGTATCAGCAAGGATAAGACAAAATATAATTGCCTTGACCTACAGATGGATTTTAATGAGCGTAATGAACAACTTGCTGATTTTTGGTTATGATATTAAGTAAACAAAGAAAAAGGTTCTGATTTTATCAGGATCTTTTTTATACTTTAAAACTCATATTCATATTGTTACTAATAAATTGTTATATGAATAAAGGAGGAAATAATTATGGCAGAAACGTTCAATAAGGAACTTGCAGCAAAGGTTAAAAACGTGCAGAAGGATCTTAAGACAGATGTCTGCAAATGCTGCGAAGAAAAGGTCTGTAATGGCTGTTTTGTTGGCGATATGACAGAAGTCTACACATTAAGGGCAGAGATTGTTCTGGAGCAGGAGGAACTGGATTTCATTAACCAACTGTTATCAATGACTGGTGATGAAATCTATGACAAATACGGTCTCAAGCGAGATGAGACTATTGTCTACACTGCTGTTTTTCCGGATGGAATGCAGGCTGACATTAAACTTGTTATTTGTGACGAGGAACCTTATACAGAGGCTATTCTTTTTGACAAGAACGGTTTTCAGAAAGCGTATACTGATCCAGAAGATGAGTATACAGGCGATTGGGAACTTGAATATGGTGATGTCAATTATATTGTCACTGTTAAGGTAAAGGAACCAGTCGGTTACAGATCAGATAGTATCTTTGGAGATGGCTACAGGGATGCTGTTGATGTTATGACTCATGAGATATTTGATCTGTGGAACACAGACATTCTTGACACTCTTGCTGATGATGTTTTGAAAGACATGGATATAGCAGAAAATTTGAAACACTTGTCATATGACATCAGTTCTCCTAAGGCTGTGTATTTTGCCGACATTCTTGAGGAAGAGAGTGAATCTGTTGCAAAAAATAAAGCAAAAACTTTTGTCAAGGAAATTCTTGATGCAGTGAAAGAGAAGACTGGCAAAGACATTAAATATGTTCTGTGGCTGTCTGACAGTGTTGATGATGTCATTGCCGAGTATGAGCCTAATGACTCCATTACAGAGTTTGATGAGTACTCAACTGCGAATGGTGTTGTCCTGTCAGACATTGGCAAAGGCGGCAAACTCTTTGGTTATGAAAAAATGCCTACTGCAATAAGGACTGTTAACAGACAGATGAAAACCATTGAGTAAAATAAAAAGAGGAGTTTTTAACGAGCTTCTCTTTTTTGTGTGTGTATATGTTTATTTTTATTTGATTACGGCTTTGATTTCATCTGACATAATTTTCATAATCTACGTTTGATAGGCATTTGCATATATGTTGTGGATCTGATCTACACATTGTAATTATTATTGCGTTTAGTAGACATTTTATTTACAGTTCCAATTCAGACAACTGCCAGTATATAAATCGTATCTACCTATCTACACCAGTAGATATTTCGTTCACAGCCTTAACGATAATACGGAAACATTAATTCAGCTGATCTACCTTAGTAGACATTTTGTTTGCAGCTTCAATTTTTCTTTTCAATGATTCTTCTATCTACACCAGACCTATATTAGTAGATATTTTTAGTCGACATTTCGTTTAAATTTCTCCACTTTTTGTTAATATCTACACCAGTAGACATTTTGCCAACGGCTTTAACATGTATATCCAGCAATCTACGTTACCTACATTTTATTCACTGTCTTAGTTCTAATACTGCGCACTCGCACAACATTTTTATGGCGTCTGTTTAGTGAATTTTTTGAATTTATCTACATCAGTAGATATTTTTGCTTACAGTCTCAACACCATTAAAAAGCAGAGAGAAAATTGATCTACCCTAGTAGACATTCCGCTCACAACTTCAGCTATAGATAAAGTGAATAAAAAACTTTAATCTACCTTAGTAGATATTTTTCTTTACAGTTTCAACAAGATATGCTGAACTTATCTACATAAATATCTACCTCAGTAGACATTTCGCTCACAGTATTAACTACAAGTATGGACAGACCATCTACACCAGTAGACATTTTCCTTACAGTTTCAACACCGCGTAGCAGGCGTGGGCAAAGAAATCTACACCAGTAGACATTCTGCTTACAGTCTCAACCCTAACATTGTGCACTTGCACAACATTTTACGGTTGAAACTGTAAGCTTTTTACGTATTATGACCTAAATTTGTTGCCTTGTACCATTGAACTGTAAGCGTTTCTTTTTATTCAATCTACGATCTGTACTAACTATTCGTTTACTGTCTCTTCTGCACGGTTCTGCATAAAATTGAACCAGTCTTCATTGCTGAGTCTGCTAAACTTAAATTTCTCGCCCTCGACCCAATTGTTCTTCACCTGAAGCACATTGTATAAGCCTTTCATTGCGATACCATATGCGTCATTAGCATCTGCTTCAATAGGAAGTGATTTGTCAGCAGCGTCCGTGTCAAAGAACTTTCCTGACGCGTTTAATACTGGAGATACAAACTTGTCATACTCTCTGTCTTTCGACTCGCATAAGCTGTTTCGCATCTGTACTGTGAGCTTGAACATCTCAAATATGTGAGAGGAGAGTGCATAGTCAATAATTTCCTGTTTGATGTCATGACCATCTGCCCAGTTGATGTCTGTGGCGGCAAGAGTTTTCTTAATTTCCTCTGTTATGTCGATAACGACTTCGCTAACGAACTTTCTGTTTCGGAACGTCTTTTTAACTCTGGTGCCGTAAGTATATGCACACCATTTTGTTCTTGCACAAGTCTCATATGTCTCAAAGTTATCGTAATCAAACTCAAATGCAAACAAATCTTTCTCGGCATCATATCTGATGCAGTCAAATCTGCCAATGAAGTCCGTCTTGGTTTTTTCAGACGATATATCCTTGAACTTGAATAAGGTTACAAATCCTGTTGTCGGATCAATTCTTGACGTATATGCGGCTGGCACATAGAGAATGCATCCACACTGGCTTCCGATATTTTTAAGGTTTTCCGGGATATATGTAAGCTGATAACCGTTGGCAATTCCGCCTGCTTCTAAAGGTTTTCTATCCTTGAATGTCAGATAATTGAGTGTCTTAATAAGGCTCGTCTCAAACTGCTGGTATACACTGCGCTCAATCTTTGAACGCTTTTCCTTAAACCTGCTGTTTAAGTCTTCCATGACAACAATGCCGTTGTATTTTATTACCAGTTCGGCAATTTCATGGACTGCCTGTGATAGATAGCCTTTCTTTAAGTCAGCTATTTTTACGCCCTGTTTCCAGCTCTGCTTTGCCAGTTTTCTTATGATTTCAATCTGCTTGAGCTTTGTCTGATAGTCTACATTATTTATAATGTTAAGAGATTTCTGCTCAATAATGTTTCCGTTAGTATCAATTACTGATACATACAGTAAGTTTCTCTCACCACGGTCAATCGCAATGATGTAAGTATTCTTTGTCTGGGCAATATACTTAAGAGCCATTTCGTTTACATTTACACGTCTGTTTTCCGCCTTGTAGTTTAGTGACACCGGCATGTTGATAAAGAATTCATCCTCTGTATATCTGTGGTCTTTTATGATGTCATAAGGTGCAGTGCGATGGTCTACAATATCCTTGTACTTAAGCGCCTCTGCTGAAAGAGGCATTCCCGAATTGTTGTAGTAGCCATAAAGCTCCATGTAAACATCATCAGGTACGCATTTTCTGACGGTAATAATGTTTCCATTTTCATCCATTTCCTGTGCGTTGTAGGTCTTGCTGACAAGAACAGATCCTTTCTTGTGAACAACAGGAGTTTTTATGCTCTTTGGTCTGAAGAATACTTCCGTGCCGCCGCATAACTTGATAACAGGATCCGCAACATTTTCGTCACTGAATAAACTGCGGAGAATAGCAGTGTGCTTATTAGACCTTCCGGTACTCTTTTCTGAAAAGTCCTTGTTGTATATCTGAAACAGATACAGCTGGCCGTTTTCCTGCAGACTGTCAATCTCATCACTTCCAATGTATGTCCAGTTCATGTAATAGCCCTGTTCGGCAACTTCCTTGTAGAACTCACCAATGTCATTGTAACTTTCGGTGTCTGAGAACTTAAAATCAAAGCAGTCCCAGTCAGTATACAGTTCGAGACAGTGCTTGAAGTAATCAATCAGTTTGTGACAATAATCTATGTCAAAGTTCTTTGATGCCTTAAGATGTCTGCCTTTCTTGTAATCAGAAAGCAGTTCATCTGTCAGTCCATAAACCGGTGCAGCTTTGCTTGAGCTTATGAACATATGAGGCAGCATCTTGTTAGGTCCGGTTAAAAGAGAATAGACCATTTTCTTGTAATCGCCGTCCTGCATTGTGTTATGCCCTTTTATGATGCTCTTTGCAGGTTTATTTTTGGCGTTGAACACTCCAAGATAAAACTTGTCATCTTTTGCAAGAAGAATGGCGTTGTTAGTAAATTCCTTACTCTCGCTCCAGCCTGATGCAAATGAAGATGTGCCAAAGTACAATCCGAACTTGTCTGTATTGTACGGTTTCTTGGTTACGTAATTTCTTGTACGGTTGTATAAGGATACAATAGAATGGATCTCATCGCTTATATCCTCAAGTTCTGTGTAAAAATCCGTATCTTTGTCAACGGGCTCATCTGTCTTGAACTTTGCACACCAGCGAAAGATGTCCATAAATGGTTCAATTGACTCTTTAAGAATAGCAATTTCAGCCTCATTTTCTGCCAGTGGAAGGCCAGAATTCATAGTTAACGAATTTGCTTTGTAACCAGTGACAATATCTGAAATGCTTCTTATAAGCAACTTTGTGCTTACAGCTTTGCCCGGATATAAGTTATACTTATCAACAAGTCTGTCAATTTCACCAAGGCTTATTAATTCAGTGTTTTTAGCCATGGACGCAGCTTTTTTCTCCTTGGTTTTGCCTTTGCACGGGAGAGTGTCAATGTAACTCATGGTAAGAGCAGTATTGATTATGCTGAAATCCCTGTACATCATCTGGGATATATTTGCAAAGTACTTCTTTGAAATGTATATCTTATCAAGGTCATAGCTGTCAGCATTCTCACCGAGCGTCTGCAGCCTTTCAATAACAGATTTGGTTCTGACGTTGTTAAGAAAATCATTGACGGCAGCATATACATCCTTATCACAATTGAACTTTGCAGGTACATCATACAGTGACTCCTCGATGCAGAGTATCTGTTTGTGGAGGCGTCTTAATTTGTATGGGCTTAATTTCTCCTTTGTCGCCTGACAGTAGAGGTTCATGAATTTATTAATCCCGCTTACGACATAGTTATAGGAAGAAATATCATTCTGCGACACAAAATGATTGAAGTTGTACGAAAAGATATTCTTAACATCAGCTCCACCAGTAGCTTCCTCAATTTTCTCAATCATTTCCGGCTTGTCAGTAAACTTGTTTGCAATATTTTTGTATATGCGGATGTTATCAAAACAGATTTTTGCATTGTCATCAACAATTCTGTAGCATGCAGATGATGAAATTTTTTCTTTTGAAAAGCAGTTCTCTCTGTTTGTAAAGAATGCTGAAAACGATGTCATGAAACCGTTAAACATCTTGACAATCTGCATTTTCTCTTCTTTTTCCTCAGCAGAGTAGGCTCCATTGTGTAGGATGAACTCTGGCAGGATAGAAGCAGTGATTTCCGCCTTGAACATCTTTTTGTACCTGTCATCACTCTCAAAAATGTCATGGATAGCTTTTCTCATATCATCCTGTGCCTTTTCAAGAGCTTCCTTATTATCCTTTGTCTCCAGATACTTTTTCATTTCTGTAAAAAGTGGCTTAAAATCAAGATTATGAACTTTTACAAGGTTCTCACTTAAGAAGCTTCTGTAAAAGTCGTTTAAAATGTTTTTAAGCTCCTGACTCATCATGTTTCTTTCCTGATCAGCTTCAATAACGCCGTGTTCTTTTATATATTTTGCCGTGATTTCTGTTGGAATCAGTCTGTTGCATAATGTTTTTGTAACAGATGAAAGATTCGTGAAATCACTGAAATTAATTGTTCCCATGTTAATTTTCTCCTTTATTGTTCATGCTGTATATATAATATTTACAAACGCAGTTTTGTCCAAAAGAAAATGAACTTTTATAAGCTGCTCAAAAACATAAGAAACCACTTCCATAGGAGCTACTGCACCGCATGGAAGTGGAGGCTCATTGCTGACTTTTTGCAGACTCCATATTTATCTGCAAAATAAAATGACAAGGATAATTTGTAATGAGATATATAAAAATAAAAGATTTACAGCCGGGCATGATACTTGCACAGCCGCTTTTAAATAAGAAAGGTGACGTATTTCTTGCAAGAAATGTTTCGGTAAGCAAGTTCATGGTACAGCGCATCAGGGAGGAACAGTACAGAGGAGCATATATTTATGATAAACTGTCAAAAGGCATAAATCCTAGAAATCAACTTCCTACGGACGTACAGCTTAAGACAATGTGTGCGCTCAAAGATATGGACATTGACAGGTGCGCATATCTGTCGGGAGAAATACTTGATTCGCTAAAACATGCTGACAATATATCAATGAATATAAATTCCCTTGCGGCATATGATGGTCCAACATATATGCACAGCTTAAATGTGGCTATGTATGCAGGAACCTTTGGTCTGTTATATGGAATGGAATATGAGAGAGTAAGCAAACTGATTGCAGCAGCTCTTTTACATGACATCGGAAAGACAAGGATACCGGAAGATATTTTAAATAAGCCCGGGTCCTTGTCAGAAGAAGAATTTGCTGAAATAAAGAAACATCCGCAGTATGGATATGACATGCTGAAAGATATGGTAAGCATTTCACCACTTGTAAGAGTTCCAATTCTTGAGCACCATGAAAACTATGATGGCAGCGGCTATCCGAGAGGTCTTGTTGACAAAGAGACACATATCTTCTCAAAAATCATACACATATGTGATGTATACGATGCAATGTTAAGCAAACGTTGCTATAAGGACGCTATAAATCCGTGGGAAGTTATTGATTTTATAACTATTCACAGAAATATTATGTTTAACGGAGTACTTGTTGATTTTTTTCTACAAAGCTTGATACCATATCCGGAAGGCATGCTGGTTAAATTGTCTGATGGCAGGACAGCGGTAGTAGCTTCGCAGAATAAAGGCTTTTCCGCAGAGTCCGGTTGTCAGGGACATGAGAGGAAATGTGGTGAACTTAGTGCATGAAGATGATGTGAAGATTATGCATATTGAGATGTAAGAGGAGAAAATTATGGTAGGGAAAAGGTTTTATATGCTGCTTCTCATAATTGTAATTGCTTATAGTCTCGATGAGAGATTTGGTTGGCTGCTTTTTATAGTGCTTCCTACATATGGTATTTATCAGTTACATAAACTGCATGCTGAGTATTTCAAGGTTGAAGCTGTCTGTATTACTTATTGTAAGCATTGGATAAGTGTTAATCGCGGCGGTCACACAGAATATGATGGTGTATATAAATATACAATTAATAATAAGGAATACATAACAACAGAGAGTGAAACCCATCGCAGTTTCAAACCAAAAGTTAATGAAAAATGTATTTTATATGTTAACAAAAATGATTATGAATGCATTCTGCCTCAGTCAGTAGTAAAATACTGGTGTATAGTGCCTTTTGTTTTTATATTCACACCAATAATATTTGCATTGATTCTTGTTTTAATATAATAGAGGAAAAAAATATGAAAGTAAAAGTTAAAGCTCCAAAATACGTATTTCAAATAATAGCAGTGATTATTGCTATAATGTTTGTTTGGTGTATATCAGAAATTGGTCTAGTGATGATAAAAACACATGATTATGTTAAGACAGATGCAACCATTGATAAAATCATTTATGATGATTATAGGTCAACTGATGATGATGTCAGCACTGTAACTACATATTATAAGGTGTCGTATGTGTCATATGCTGACTGCATTAGCAAACAGTATACTGCAGATATAGCAAAAGGAATGTTTACCAATAAAACAGAGAACGATAAACTGACTGTTTATTATAATCCTGATAATCCTGAAGAATTAAGACCTGATATGTCGCATGAAATTTTTGCTGTTATAATATTTGGGCTTATGTTAATAGGTGTAATTGTTTTTATAACAAAAGGGGATTTTAGATGATAATGGATATTTTATATACATTCACTCTTGAAATTCACTTTTTAATACAGTAAGAACAGTATAATCATCAATCTTTAATTCATAGTCTCCTTCATTTGTTTTGTGAATATCAAATAATCTGTTATTAATATCATTCGCAAAATCTTTAACATATTTATGATTATGATAAATGGACCATATAGAACATAACATTGCCGATATAATTGATATATAACAAATGATTTGAACTATTGTTGATGTCAAAACTGCTTTCAAATCTGTAAATTGTAACATCAATAAAAACATAATTCCTACACTTAATAGAAAAGTATGTCTTATAATTTCTTCTTTTCTGTCTCGTTTCACTTTTTCATATGCTAATTTATAAATCTTGTTTTTCTGTGTGTTTGTCATATTTCTTCATCCTTTTATTTACTACACAAAAAGGATACGAAAAATCGTATCCTTATTTTTTATTGCTGCTTGAAAAATTTACACTTTCTGCATTTCTTAAGCGATATAAGACATTTTGCCTCAGGATCATATGTATTCCTTCCGCAGCATGTATCATTATCTTCAAATCGGTTATATCTAAAACAGCTTGGTTTTTCAAGTTCCCAGAACTTGTCTCGTTTCACATCTGCTTCGTCACAGATACTGAGATACTCTTTCTTGGACAGCAGTATGGCAATTTTAAATGTCATTTTCTGGAATGGATCACTGATTTTGAATGACATTGGATCAAGTCTGTAGAGTAGCTGATTTCCACAATATCTGGTTCCTTTTTCCCAGTGCTGTATCTGTTCAGGCAGTTCTTCCTTTCTGCAGCCACAGACAAATGCAAGCTCGTCAATATTCTTTGGTTCTATCACTAACGCAACAGAAGGTGCTTTCCCTGAAAATGTACATTTCATGTCTGATTTGTTGCTGTAACAATTATAACCAAATTTGTAATCAGCTCCTGTGCTGCCGTTGTACCATACGGAAAAAGTCTGTTTGCGGGCGCGGTCGGATAATTCTCCTTTAACGAAAGATTTGCATATCTCGCGGATTCTTGGAATGATTTTATTCCCGACTGCAAGACTGATAGATTGCCTATGCTGCTCGTAATCATCTTCAGCAAACTTCTGTATTTGTGCAGCATAATTGTATCTTGCCATCCATTTCTGGTCAGCTTCAATCTCTTCCTTGGTTCCACAGGCAGCAGATAAATCAAATGCTTTTACTGGATGAATAACGTCGCTGCTTAAAAATCCATCATTATAAGTGTATTTCTTATCAATAAGAGCATATTCATCAGTATCAGCTATGACATTTAGCAGGTCTTTATCTACACGGTCTTTGTATCTGTTTACAATATAGTCAAGTACTGTATATTCATTCTCACAACCACAGTCTGCAGTATCATCTATTGAGGCAATATTATGAAGTTTCATTGCTGGCAGGGCACTGCGGATAGCAAGAGCATATTCTGATGCTTCAATTTTGTTCGTCTGTATCATTGAACCGGTGTATGAGAGCTCGTACTGCGGTACTTCTTTGTAAAACTTATCCTTAATCATAGAAATCATAAGGACTGCCCAGAATGCTTCATGTTTTTCCATGTTTTCAAATGTGCCGATTTTGACTCTTGGACTTTCCATGATTTCAAGAGCATTTTTATCATCTGTTTCTTTTGTACCATATCGTCCGCTTTCCCATAAGTCGGATGTGTCTATGTTTGCAACTGAATCGTATGGAAACATGTTGTTTTCGATTCTTCTCGACATATCACGGCCCGGACAGCGACTGTGTCTGTAGCTGCTCATAAGCGGATGTTCGTACTTTGGTCTATCTGTAAGCAGATATAGATTTCTGCCATTTTTGATGATAAAGGCAAAATAGCTGTCAGTAAGGCTTCCAGCATTACGGATGTAGCCAAGAGATACTCCGTCAAGTACATTGTCAGCGGCGCAGTAGAGCATGGCATCAAGGTCACGGTACATGTAAATATCTTTTGACATCTTGAATCCGCTTTCGGATGGAGTTCCGCTTGAAAACTGTAATGTACTTAATTTCCCATTCATGCAGCGTTCTGCAGATGTCCGGACTTCGATAATATCGGAAAGAGATAGTTCTTCTGCTGACATGCCATAAAAGTTCATTGCTTTCTCAGCATCAGACTTTATCATATTAGCCGAATCACTTTCAGCAAGGGCGTTCTGCAAGAGTCTTGCATCAGCAAGAAAATTCGCTGTCTCAGGATTTGCAAGCATTTCTTTTACTGAAAAGCTTTTGTCTGCTATGAACTTCTCGAAATACTCAGACAGATAAGCGTCCGCGAAAACGCCTGTTGCGTCATATTTGAGAGCTTCTTTGATTTTGTCGTTCATCCGTTTGATGTCAAAATCACTTAGTCTGCCGGACATATTAATGGTATAGCTTTTCTGTTCTTTTGTAGGATCTACATTTGTAAGTTTTACCCATATGTTGAGTTTATCCTGAATTTTCATAGCGTTTTTCCTTTCTTTTTTGCAAGTTTCTTATATATATAATATTTCTTTTTCTGTCTTTGTCCAAACGAGATGAACTTTTTATATTATGATTATAGATTTACTGTTGCCAGATGGCTTTCTATAAAAAAAGACACCACAGAAAAGTGGTGCCTTAATATTTGCAACTTATTATTCAGATTGTTAAAAGTTCAGTTCAATATCTTCTTCCTGATTATCGCGTTCTATTTGTTCATATTCACATTCGCACACCTCTATGTCTGTCCAGCCCTCTATTTCGTCAGGATAATTTGCAGAAAACTTATTTTTGATTTCTGTCATTTTATATTCATCAATATAATCGGTTGAGACGATATTGGATGGATCCATAACATACAGTTTTAAATCGTTTATATTGTACTGTTTTGCAATATTTATATATTTTTCTCGTTCTCGCACAGTAATGTTTGAAGCATCGTATATTACATCTGCTCCCATTTGAAAGGCTTTTGCGATTCTGATTTCAGCAATCAGAAATGTCAGATCGTTTACAGGCTTTTCTCCATGCTGTGATATTTCAGTGCGTATGCCGCTTATGGAAACAAGTGTAACGGCATTATTATTTTTGTCTGGCTGATTGTCGTGTAATATTTGCTCTTTATCAATAATAAATGATGAGTCCATTATTGCGGATGCTACTGAATATAATTCACTTGAATTGATATATGTTTTCCCAGACTTAATTTCTTCGTCTAATAGGGCAGCGGCTTTGTCGGTCTTTCCTGATCCGGGCACGCCGCACAGCATTATGAATTTCTGGTCGTGAGCTGGTTTTTGATATTTAAGCTGTTTTTCTTTGTTCTTTTCAGAATACAGGGAGATTTTTCTTCCTTGCTGAAATTCTATTGCCATTTCTATTTTTGTTTCGTAATTTCTGCTTATAAACTCTGCTTTTTCCTCACAAATGCCTGCTTTTGTGTACAGTTCCTTTATATCGGAAGGATCTGGGAGGAGATCCAGTTTTACTATATTTTTATTCTGTACCTTTTCAAGCATTTTTTCTTCGGTCTTATAAAAGCTTACAATATTACGTTCAAGCAATTGTATTCTTGATAATGGACGGCTTGGGCTCATGTCAAAAAACATGCTATTCCCTGAATCGAAGATTGGAGCCGGGCCAATAAGCTGCATGGTTGAAGAGTCGCGAAGAGCACCAAAATTGTTCAGATGTTCATCTGTGTTGCTGATTATAAAGTCAGTAAGTGTTTGGTAATCCATAAAGTCCTGCATGAGTCCGGCATCAATACCGTGCTTCGTGCAAACGTTAATATAGTGGTCATACAGAGACTTATCATTTGAGTTCTTTTCGCTTTCAACTATTTCATATGCAGAAATAAGTTCAACATTATCGGATGTAAATGCCGAACATTTACTTATTATTCCATGTCCCGGGACCTTTTCAGCTGTATAATGAACAAATGGAATAGATATATTCTGAAGTTCATGAATTTTGGTTGCAATTACTTCGTTTACTGATTGCTGACCATTGTATCTTGTGCATTCCTTTACCAGTACGGGAATGTCTTCCTCAAGGTTCCAGTATTTTTCAAGCTGTCCTCCCAAAGAGGCATTATAATCGTAAGAGGAGTCATTATGGTATGGAATTTTATTATCGCTGTACTCTTTAAGATTAGTAAATTTTACGTTATCATATTTAAAGTCTGCATCTATCGGACATAGCCAGTATGAGTCTGTCATACTTAATGCCAGATTCTTTGCCAGATAAATTTCAGTGTTAACATATCCGTTTTCTTTTAATATCTGCTGAACCGCAGCACGGTTTGCTGGTACGGCTCTCATGTTCCACCATTTTTTCATATTTTGCACATTTGCATTGCCTAAATATGGGGATAAACCATCTCCATTATCTTTGTAACCAAGTATTTTTCCATCTGCTTCATCAATTATAATAGAGCCGCAGATACTATTGCGGTGCATCAAATTATATTTTATCATAGATTTTTATCCACCTCCTTTTGTGTGATATAGTAATCTATTACCAGTTCTGTCATGTTGTCGAATGTCGGATAAAATCTTGCCTGATCGCATTTGCCTTCATCAATAATTTTCTTTACTGGACCGTCTTTTATATTAAGGATTACAGTTCCATTTTCTGTTGGTGTCCATTTGTATTTGATTTTACGGTATGTTCCGGATTTATTTGTAATTAATGGTTCTCTGTTTAGAATATCTTCTAAGGAACATTTCAGATATAGTGTTAATTTATGAACCATTCCCGCTGCACATTTGTTTATATCGACTTTTTCGTTAACCAGTTCAGAGAGAGTAGTATATGGAATACCGGTTTCTCTGCTTATCTGATAAACGGATTTACCTGTATTTTTCATTAAATCAATAAAATTCTCATTCATGTCTGTTTCCTCCATGTATATTATAACGTTATACCGTTATAATATCAAGAGTAAATAAAAACAGGCATGTATTTTCTGCCCGTTCTTCTTTTTTTTCATTTCCTTTAATTTTATTTCTGACTCTTCTTTTGAGTCTACTTTAGTAGACATTTATATTTTTTACAACAGGATACACGGTATTTTTGTATCTTTGTTTCCTATCATATTACTTTTTCTTCCTTTCATACCTGCACTCAAGCTCCCTGCCGCCGGGAGTGAAATGCTTAATTTTTGAGATGTCTTCGTTGATACTGCGCAGGTAATATCCGTTAATCGCACACATGTAATCAATGTCACCATATCTGTTGCCACGCGGATATTCCAGACAATGTTTGCAGTTGGCGCAGCAAGCTATAGTATTTTTATCCATAAGTGCCTCCTGTCATCCATTTTTTTTACAGCAAAATACATAGTACTTTTGCATCCTTATTTTCATACCAGTCGCCAAAGTCAGCAGCAATTTCGCTGTTTGCAAGTACTGTCTCATCATATGTATCCTCGTCTGATCTACGTCTTTATTTTAGTAGACATTAATTAATTTTTTACAATAGGATGCATAATATTTTCGCATTATCATCATGCCAATTTTCGAGTCGGCGGCAATTTAAGCTGATATGCCGTTGCTTCCATATCATCATTGATTTCGTTAGCATCCACACCTGTGCAATGCTCTAAATTGAAATCAATTTGATGTACTCCTTCAGACATGTTTTCTGTAATATTCAACATCTGCGTACTGGTCTTTGAACATGTTTTTGATTTCGCTTATTGTCATAATGTTTTCCCCCTGTGTCTGTTTCTACATATATAATATGTACGATTATCCGTTTGTCCAAAAGAAATGAACAATTTTATATTATAAGTATGATAGAAGCTGTGCTATTTTGTTGTCTTCTATATAAGAAGATACAGCAGCAGGACAGTATCTTAATATAATTATTTGCCAGTTTTCTGCTTAACACCATTGACGAATGTTGCGTGAACAACTGATGTATTGGTAAATACCGTTAGTGTCTTTTGGCTCTTATCATAATTGAAAGTATACTTTATTCCGCCTGACACAAAGCTCTGCCGATCATCATCATGGTAATTAGTCACATTGTTATAATTGGATGTTATTGCGTCTTTGATTTCTCTGTGGAGTTTTTCGCTCTTGTCGGCACCATATCCAATGCTTCCAAACAACATTATTATGAGTATCCCGACTATCAATGTTGGCGGAACCCAATGTTCTAAATCGTCATTTGTATAGTGCACATACATCATCCAGCCGAAAAATAATATTACAATAAATCCTATTGCAAGGCTTATTATTGTGTAAGTTCCCATCGTATTTTCTCCTTTATTGCTCTGATTCCTTTTTAATTTGGTATCTTAAATCCCAGTTCTTTAGTACGTTCTTTATTTGTCAGTTTTCTGTTTGACACCATTAACGAATGTTGCGTTAACAGATGAACCATTAAGTATTATTAATGTCTTTTCCTTATTGTCGTAATCGAAAGTATATTTTACATCACCTGAAACAAAACTTTTATTATCTTTTTCATTATGATAATTGAGTACATTATCATAATTTGTAGTGATTGTATTTTTAATTGATTTTTTTATGTTGCTATTAGTGTCATCAATCTTTCCGATACAAGCTAATAAAGGAATAATTATCAATCCAGATATAATTGTTTGCGGAATCCAATGGTTACGCATCAAATTATCATAAGATTTATAACAAATTATTCCAATCAAAAATGTTAAAATTAATCCGGATATAATACCAATTATTACAAAACTTAAATTCATCATTTTTTTTGCTCCTTAATCCGGTATTTTAAATCCCAGTTCTCTTGCCCGTTCTTTGTATGCCCTTATTGCTTCGTAGTCTGTATATTCCTCTGCGCCAAAAGTATGAGAGAGAGGGAATGCTACCAAAGAAGTAATATCAGTAATTTCAGCCTTATAATTATCAACTCTTTTCTGATTTTCTTTTTAGCAGCGGCAATTGCTTCCTCTTTTGTTGCAAACAGATTGTCTGGTGACTGGTGGGTAGTACCAATAAAGCTGTCCTCCGAGTATGACTTTCCTTTGATTTCTATTATGTAGTCTTCATTATCTGAGCGTTTTGTTATTTCGTTTACAAATCCACATACAATTCTTTCTGTCCAAGACTCCTTGAACCACACTTTTTGATTGATTTTAATGTCATTAATGTTAATCATTATTGCCTCCTTATAAATATCTGTCGTCGGCATGTTCTAGTACAAAATATCCAAATAATGCTGCCATGCCGTCAACATCCTTATCGCTCATCTTCACAGTGAGTATTTCCAATATTTCTTTGTCAAACTCGTCTACAAGCTTGTGTTCAATCGCCCACAGCCTCATTTCTTCAAATTTTTTCTCTGCAAATGTCTTTGCCATCTTCAATTTTTTCCTTCTTTTTTCATTGTTATAATTGCCATTCTTGCTGCACATGCTGCTGACAAAAGACTTAGTGTCGGCGCTGTCTGCCCGATTGCTGCAAACGAAAATGGTGTCGCTGCAAGATTTATCATTGAAAATATAAGCAGCAGAAGTGCTGCATGCCACATAGTTGCTGACGATTTTTTCATATTGTTGTCCTTTCTTATACTGTTTTTGCATACCAGTCCAGCGAGATCCGGTTTTTTGCATCTACATCTTCTTTGACTGTTATGATGACATTACCATCTGCCGGAATATTATTAATGGCTTCAATATAGCGGCATCTGCAATCAGGAAGATTGTATATTACTGTATTAGGACAGGTTTTACTGACTGAAAGCTCAAGGCCGTTCTCATATTTTAATATTTCCTGCATGCGTTCGAGCATAAACCGGTAGTGCAGGGCGTTTGCAAAATGATCGTCATGTATCATTTGAAAAATAACACTTATCAGAAGCAAAATTATTGCAGATATGAAGGTTATCCAAACGGCAGCAATAGTATAAGATGATTTATCGACCGTTAGGAAATAGAGCATGACACTGAAACTTAGAATTATGCCAGCTATTATTTTAAAGATAAAACTCAAGGCTAGGTATCGGTCTGCCAGTTTTTCATGTCTGCGACGTAGTTTTTCTGTCAGTCCTTTGTCTGCTTGTGAAAATATTATTTCAATTTTTCTCATATTATTTCTCCTGCATTCTCATGTTTCTTCTTATATAGTATGTACAAACTCTTATTTGTCCAAAAAAAAGTATTCCATATAAGTTTTCTGTCAATTATTAAAAACCATATTTATACGGAAGAAATAAAAATCATACTATTATTGATGATTATTATAGAAAGGATAAAAAACATGAAAACATTTAAAACATCTAATTTGTGGAAAAGGTTTTTGTGTGGAGCGTTAAGCGCTCTTATGATTTTTGGGGGAGGGCGGAGCCCTACAACGATATATGCTGACACGATAGAACATACACATATATGGGCTACTAAATATGATGATAAAAACCATTGGGAATACTGTACAGTGTGTGGTGAAAAAAGAAACGTGACGGCGCATGTATTTACTGAGACAAAAGAACGAACGTCTACTGCTTCCTGTGACCATTATATACATTATTATTCTTGCAAATGTGGATATCATTATATGTATAAAAAGCCGCATCAGATAGAAGCTGAATGGCATGGATCAGGTAGCAGATTAGTCGATCATAAAAATTGTATTAACTGTGGAGTGTGGACGCAACAAGCTGCCTGTCAGGATGCTTCTGGAAAGAAAATCGGCTGCAATAATCCGGGAACATGTGTCAGATGTGGCTACACAGCAACAGCCAATACGCATGTCTTATCGCAGGGAGTATGTAAATTATGTAAAAGATGTTTTTTTAAAGAAACGTCCGGACCAACAGTTACATATTCTTCTGATTACAAAACATGTACTATTACATTTACAATTACTCCTATGGACCCTTCATGTTCATTAACTGGAGCCGAATCATACGGATGGACAGATACACCGAACTGGTCATCAAGATCTATGAGCTCAGTGTTAAATTCAGATGGAAGTCGTACATTCACACAAAAAATAATATTTAACACAGCTATTAAATCTAAAGCTAATATAGGATATGGAAATAGTGATCGTCTTGAACGTATAAACGGCACAAATGTTTATGAAAGTAATTATTTAGCAGTATCTGTCTGGTATGACCATCAGGCACCAGTTCAAAATGATGTCATTCTAAAAGATCAAACATCTGCAAATGGTTGGGCTACCATAAAGCAGCTCACGTTGTCTGGCACAGAAAACAATTCTGATATTATTTATCTTACAATTTCCGATAAAGCAACAGGTGAAAAATATGTAACAGATGCTGCAGTTCCTGTGACAGATGGCAAATATTCATATAATTGCACTCCTTCTATCGAAGGTGATGCAAATGGCCGAACTTATGTAGTGACTGCTAAAGACCATATGGGCAACATCTCAACAAAAGAATTTGTCGTTTCAAAAACAGATGGCTCATATCCACAGCTTAAGAGCGGAACACCATTAAGCTATACTGACTGGACAACATCAAAGAATATAAGCTTAAGCTTCTTCGATTTTGGAGCTGGCGGAGTAGAGGTAAGTCTTGATAATCAAACTGATTATAAAGTACTTACAAAGAGTGGTGAATATTATATATGGAACCATTCATTCGGTGATCAAGTAGGAACATCTGAACATACAATATATGTAAGGGACGCACTTGGTAATGCTGGATCATATAAATTAACAGTTGGAAATACTGACAGTAATGTATACAACATCAGTTATGACTTAAATGGCGGTGCTATGAGCGACCAAAAAACGAGTTATACTGTAGCTGACTCGTTTACACTGCCAATACCAACAAAGACAGGATATATGTTTACAGGATGGACCGGAAGCAATGGAGCTACTCCACAAAAAACAGTGATCGTTAATAAAGGTACGAGAAGAAACTTGAACTATACTGCTAACTGGCAGGCAAATAACTATTATATTACATTTGATGGTAACGGTGGCTCTTTGCAAATTACAGATAATTCCATTACAAAAAATGATAATGGAACAGCTACAGCAATAGCACAGTACAATACGAGCTGTTATTATGCACTTGGTATCATACCAACACGTCAAGGCTACACATTTAAAGGATTTTATGACGCTCCATCTGGAGGAATACAGGTTTTTAAACCATATGATTTGTCAGGTTGTCTTTCAGTTCCAAGTAAATATTATAATAAAAATAGCATCTGGAAATATACAGGAAATGTTACATTTTATGCTCAGTGGCAGTATAATTCAGTTTCTGTCAAGGTTCCTCAAATGCTGATCGGCGACCATACAGGCAAATCACAGTTCAGAGTTAAATGTGACAGTATCGCAGCAGGAAGCATTGCAGTTGCACCTGACAGCAGTTTCAATTACACTCAAGATAAGCTGTCAGTAAAAGCTAATATAAAAAGAAAGAGTAGCAGAGGTGTAATTGACAAAAATAATCATTCTGTGGTTTATGATATAATTACAGATAAGCCGCTGACAGCCGGGTGCTGGCAGGGAAGTTTCAATGTAAAATTAACACTAACGAAAGAATAGGAGATAAAATATGTCCGCAAACATAGAATGTATGAAAACAATCCAATTAACAAAAGAGGAAAAGAAAGCTGTAATGAAGCAGAAAAGAAATCTTCTTGCCGGAAATATTCTTGCTGCAGGCATAATTCTGCTTGTCATAGTTCTGGTTATATGTTCGGCAGTATTCAAAAATCCAAATTTTTCTGACAGAATTATGCTTGCAGGATTTGCACTTATATTTGTTCTTGTAGAAATTAAGATGATGCAGGAAATAGGCAAGATTATTAAATTCAGCACAGATCACATAAAAGGAATAAGATGCATTGTCTGTGAGAAGAAGTCAGTAAAAAGCAAGGACTTAATTAACAGGTCAAGGAATACTTTTGCAGCAGGAAAGGCTGAAGACGGAACAATGATTTATGCCAATTGCACAGTTAAGCAGTATGAACAGATAATTGTTAACGAGACAACAGGATTGTTTTATGTGTTTGATGACAGGATTGTTTTATGTGTTTGATGCTAACTGATCTGCACACCTTACGGTGGCAGGTTTCCAGAGCGTAGCCGCATCACTTGAGGTCTTTAAAACTAAAATACAGTCAGTCTTTGACGGGCTGTATTTCTTTTTGTCTTAAAAAGCTTTCCGATATAGCAAAAACGTTGGTTGGAACTTTTGGACATCCGCACATTGTGCGTTCCACCGGCAGTACCGGCAGTCCGGGCGTTCAGCTGGACACCCTGTTTTGTTATTATGCAGTTATGCCAAAGCTTTTTGGTATAGTACGGTTCTGTTGTTTATAAGTTATCTTTATATTTTCAATGCACTCATCATGCAAAATTTTAAAATTATCATAGTTCTGTATGCAGAGATTTCTATCAGTATGTTTATAATCAGGCTTGGAGTTTTTCAAAAGGAATGCGGAATAAATATCACGCTGCACTCATATACCATTGATTGTATTATAGCGCCGGGACAGCTTTTTCTTTATAAAGGTATCGGTTACATGATTGTACTGGCTGGCCTTAAACGTCTGGGTGTTTACTTTGACAAATGTACAACCAGCAGCTTCAGCCTTGCGCTTTAAGATGGCAACAAGTTGTGCCGGGGCGCGCAGTTCAATGGATTTTCCAAATCTCTTTTTGGATTTTTTGCGGCCGTTTATGTTTGTATCTTTTACAGTATCCTTTTTCTTTTTACGTTTCTGCAGAGCCTTGAAATTCATCTTTTCTATATAAAATTCATTTCCCTCTGATAGAAGACTGTTCGCATAGCTTTCCTGAGCCTGTTTTAGGGAAACAGCACGTTTCCGCTGCAGCGATGCAGACTTACGTCTGGTACGTTTATAGTTTTCACTGTAAGTCCACGTTTTGCGTCCCTTTTTGATGGTGCCGTCCGCATTGTAATTCTTTGGATTTGATTTTCTGCGGATTCTGTCTAATTTACGGTTTAAATGTTTTATCTCTTTTTCGATTGAAGCAATATTATCTCCGATGGTATCAAGGTGACATGCGGTATCTGATGCAGTGGCGATACTTGATGTACCGATGTCTATGCCGACACGCCCGGTTCCGACAGCATATTTGCGTGGAGCAGTGCCTTCCTATACAAGCTGCACGTAATATTTCCATCCGCCTGAAAATTGCTTTCTTACAATGCGGCAGTATTTTGTCCTGTCGCAGAGACATGTAGTCTTATATATATAATGCGCTGACTTCTTATTTTTTGGAAGGATGACATCAAGGATGATGCCGCCTTTTGGCTTTTTCGGGGTGCAGTTTATATATACTTTTCCATTGTTGTAAATAATGCCTGTAGTATTTTTCTTGTTTTCAAAAGACTTAAAATCGGCATATTTGTTGAAATGTATGTCTCTGCCGTTTTTATAAAGGCATTTTTCAACACCACTATATACAGCATCCGAAAGCTTCTGTGCGACATTGGAATGTAAATATCGGCATCGTCTGCGCTTATCCAGAAGGACTTTCTGAAGCGCATATTTTGTCAGTCCGTATGACTCGATAATGGCATGCAGTTCTTTTTCGACACGCTTTTTGGCATCGCCAGATGCTGTCCTGTATTCCTTTATGAGGGAAATATACGCCGAATCACGCTTTAAGAGATTAAGCTTTTTTCTGACAATGTGTGTAAGAGTGTTACTGTAACACCACGCCTCGTGAAAATAGTTGTCAAGATAGTTACAGTCTGACTGCTTTTTCGTATTCAGTTTTAATTCGAGAATGTAACTGTCTGACATGATTATTTTCCTTTCTGGATTTATATGGCAGCTTCCTAGACACTAAATTTGTAACCTGTTTGTCTGTAATCATATGTTTTTCCTTTCTTACGGCCATCTCTGACGTGCCAATTTGTATATATGTCTTTCATGCAGCCCTGCCACGTCTACAGTAATTGTAAGTGCAACAAGCAGCATAACTATTATTATCCACTTTATCATTTCTGCAAGCGGCACAGCAATTAATAGTGCGCGTCTGTCTACAATCAATCTGTGCATTCCGCCGGGTTTTGGTGCAAAGAATATCTGTTTGCAGGTTTTTCGGCAGATAAGTTCATTAACTTCATATTTATATGTAACAGTGTATGTAAACAGTTCAGTTTTTTCAACAGAAATGCATTCCGCCTTAATGATTACTGCCCGTTTCCTGATGCTGTTTTGTCTGAGGTTAAATGCTGCAAACAGGATAAGCACAAGCAGAAGAACAGTGGCAGCAATTAATGCTGACAGGTGTATCATTGACTATTTTCCTCGTATTATATAGTAGTAGTTTTTAGAGACCCTCTCCAAGGTCTTCATAACTATTTCGTCATAGTCTTTTCTTTACCTTTTCTATAGGTTTGACTATGATATATAAGATGCTGTGGATTGGTTCTATTCTCCTACCACTTGATGGTTTTAGAAAGGCTCCAACCACAGTCTCTTTGTTCATTTGTTAATCAGTTAGATACCGCATGA
>OLSN01000199.1_pt1 | contig 65759 bp, 61 predicted proteins | sample 1672411 | NCBI WGS metagenome assembly OLSN01 (sample SAMEA3136683, study PRJEB25190) | human gut metagenome | biome: human gut; feature: human-associated habitat; material: faeces | place: Austria | collected 2013 | reverse complement strand
CCGTCATCTTGTATCCTGCTTTTTCCCGGTGTAGCCCGCTACATCTTCGATAAAGCAGGATACGATCTGGCTGACAGCAGCACGAAATAAGAATGGAAGTCTAATGATTGATTCGGGTTTAAACTCAGCCGGTCATCTGGCTTCAGACTGTTTCCGCACCCACTGCCGCATCCCAACTGACCGTTTTACCTAAGAAACATATGTATGCATAAAGGTAATGTGCGCTGTGTGGAATAAGCCGGAATACGGACAGAATCTGCCGGACTGTCGGGCATAAACATCTGAGACTTCTAAGAGAAGAATATTAGAAAAAATGTGAAAATGCAGACAATGTAAAGTCGCTGAGAATCGCGAATAATCAAACCTGAACCAATCAACACAGCCATATGCGCTATTTTCGCCATATTCGCAACCCGTTGGATATTAGCGGATTGCACATATCATCAATGTATATGTCCTTTTCAGATGCACGAAAAAGGCTTTTCCGGCATGCGGAAAAGCCCGTATGGGAATGCGGAACGGCATGTATGAGAACCTCAAACAGGCTTTTCCGGAGTATGACAAAGCGTCTTGGAGAAAAGAAAAGAGATGCTGTATCAATGTCAAAATGTAAAAACAGGGAATAAAGTATAAATATTGCGGAATATCATTAGATGCATGCTGTTATAAATATGACATAAAACGGGCGCAAGGCAGCGGCATCATGCTATCACGGTTTCTATTTCGTGGAAAAATAATGTAAAGATTTTTTACCGTCCGTTCACCGGAAACCATTCATTAATCAGGAACGTGGGTACCGGGGACAAGGACACGCAAAAACGTCCATAAGATTTGAACGGCACACCGGTTTTCCGCAATTCATCATAGAAAGGCAGCCTTACTTCTTCCGCGTCTTGTGACGATGACAGGCAGACAGTTTTCAGCTCATGATAAAAATGTGGCTTAACATGCCGGGGAAAGGCGGAATAAAACATGTCGGCTGTATGAAGTGCAGACGATGCACAACAACCGATTAGTGATAAAAAACATGTCCGCAATCCCGAAAAGCCGGAATTGCGGACATATCAAACAATATCTTCAGATGTTCACTTCAGATATTTTTCCATCATATGATACACGCTTATACCATAATTATTTAGCGTAAGCCACAGAACGGGTCTCGCGTATCACGGTAATCTTAACCTGTCCCGGATAGGTCATCTCGCTCTGAATCTTTGTTGCGATTTCAGACGACAGGTTTTCCGTTTCCTTATCGCTCATCTTGTCAGCCCCCACAATGACACGCAGCTCGCGCCCAGCCTGTATGGCGTAAGTCTTCGTTACGCCCGGATAACTCATCGCAATCGCCTCAAGGTCGTTAAGGCGTTTGATATAGGCTTCCACTATCTCTCTGCGCGCTCCGGGACGTGCGCCGGATATGGCGTCACAAACCTGAACTATGGGAGCAAGAAGAGTGTTCATCTCCATTTCGTCATGATGGGCTCCGATTGCATTACATATGTCCGGTTTTTCCTTATACTTCTCTGCTATCTTCGCTCCATATAAAGCATGTGGCAACTCACTCTCCTCGTCGGGCACCTTTCCTATATCGTGCAGAAGACCGGCACGCTTTGCCTTTTTGGGGTTGAGTCCCAATTCAGATGCCATCACAGCGCAAAGATTCGCCGTCTCGCGTGCATGCTGCAAAAGGTTCTGCCCGTATGAGGATCTGTATTTCATCTTTCCCACTATTCTTATAAGCTCGGGATGCAATCCGTGTATTCCCAAATCGATTGCAGTACGCTTGCCGGTCTCGATTATCTCGTTATCCAGCTGCTTCTTCACCTTAGCGACAACTTCCTCAATGCGTGCCGGATGTATACGTCCGTCTGCCACAAGCTGATGTAAGGCAAGACGGCATATCTCTCTTCTTACAGGGTCGAACGCCGAGATGACAATGGCTTCCGGAGTATCGTCAACCACGATCTCGACTCCGGTCGCAGCCTCAAGCGCACGTATGTTTCTGCCCTCACGTCCGATGATTCGTCCCTTCACCTCATCGTTGTCGATGTGGAACACACTGACTGAATTCTCTATTGCGGTTTCGGTAGCCACACGCTGGATTGTCTGTATTACAATCTTCTTGGCTTGGGTGTTTGCATTAAGCTTCGCCTCGTCCATAATCTCGTTAACGTAGCTTGCCGCATCCATTCTCGCCTCATCTTTAAGGCTCTCCACCAGTCTGTTCTTGGCTTCTTCCGCACTGAGACCGGACAGCTCCTCCAATTTCTCACGCTCCTTAATCTGCATTTTCTCCAGTTCTTCCTGCTTAATGCCGAGGAGCTTGTTCTCATTGTCCAGACGCAACTGCATCTGCTCAATCTCCTGTTTGCGCCGTCCCAGTTCTTCCTGACGCTGGTTAAGAGATATCTCACGCTGTTTCAGACGGTTCTCGTTCTGCTGTATTTTCTGATTTCTGACCTGGACCTCCTTCTCAAGCTCAGATTTCTTGTTCAGGAACTTTTCCTTTACCTCAAGCAATTTCTTTTCCTTGATGACCTCCGCCTCTTTGTTGGCAGCATCAATCATCTCGTTGTATTTGCCCTTTATAACATATCGGAAAATCGCATAGCCCGCGACTCCGCCTATAATAAGAGCCACGGCTGCTGTAATTATTATACCTATACCTGTCATATAATTTGTTTTATGTTTGTTTTAGTAATATTCCCTTATCAAACTTGGCTTTCAATAACCTCTTCTATCTCCGAAGTCAGCTTCTTGAGAACATCACTATAAGGAACGGTATCATTGCGTGCAGCCTCCTTCTCATATCTTAAAGCAATGTCAATAAGAGCCATGTAAAGCAGTTCCTTGTCGCTTTTATGGCCTTTAAAAACAGATGCGTACGCATTTACCGTATTTGTTATAAGCACAGCTGCATCCCTATATAACGGTTCCTCTTCTTTTGGAACCATTACCGGCATCTCCGTATCATAGACATGCAATCTTATATGTATTTTCTCCTTATTATCAGTTTCTGCCATCGCTATGTTTATCTTTCACTTACCAATGTGATGCATTTGTTCACATCGCGGATAAGCTTTGATATTTTCTTTTGCGCCGACTCCAAATCGCCATTGGTTATTTCAACCATCCTTGCCATCTTAAGGCTTTCATAATCATTTCTCACCTGAGCCAACTGCCCCTCCATCTTTTCCAATGCAGAGTCACGCTCGTCAATCATTGCCCTCAGCCTGTCATTCTCGTTCTTTATTTTGTTGTATTCAAGAATAAGCTGTCTTACGCGGGTTGTAAAGAGCGCTATAGTTTTCTCATCAGCGTTCATAAATAACTATTTTGGTGACAAAATTAACAGAATAAATTGATAAAACCAAATTTACAGTTAGCTTATTTTATTGATATTTATATATAATATTGAAAACAGTTGTATTTGTTATAGAAGTTCCCAATGATACATGATGTCACTCAGTGTCACTTCTTCTTCCCGTCGTCAACGTTTGCCTTAGGCTCTTTTTTTGCCAACATGACAATCTGATAGACAAAATCGGTTATCCACTTTCTTGAAAAACCGAGACGCTTGTCATACTGTCTGATAGCCACGACTGTTTTTATGACTCCGGCATCCTTATAGTCATTTTTATCAAAAATATCAGAGACTGTTTTCTCTGTCATGCTGTAAATCACCTTTTTCATGAAAGAAGGGAGACGGAGCTTGAACTTCATCAAGTTGCCCATAAGCATCATCAAGTCCTGAGAAAAGCCCTGAAACTGAATAAGATAAGGCTGAACGTCCTGAATCTTGCGGCAATTTTTCTTTATGCTCGCATCTATTTCCTTAAAGAAATCATCGTTCACTCCGTAAAGATCCATAAGCATCTTCATGCAATGCTTCTTCTCTCCCACCCCCAGTTTGTTGTTGACCGTAGGCACATGCAATGTTGATTTGAACACACGCAAGTCCGGCAACATTGCAAGATTTGTTATACCGACATTCGCAGCTATTGACGACTGGAAATAAACCCTTATAAGGTTCATGTAATCTTCCATTCCTCCCGTATTGGAGCCTTCACTTTTTTTCTTTATAAATTTAGATAGGAAACCCATTTTGACATTTCATTATTTGTTAATAACAAGAAATAAATATAAACACAAACTTATAATTTCGCAAAATTACAACAATATCTTTAATAATACAAATATTTCATTACAAATCACACCGATATGAATTACATTAATAATAATAATATTTTCATTACAATTACTGTGGTTTTATCGACTTTTATTTGTAACTTTGTGCCGGATTTATAAACATATTCATCATAATACAAAAGGATAACAACTGATTATCCTACAAAACGGAATACGTATGCAATTATTATAATGAAATAACTGTTTTATGGAAAAATAGCAAACGCAACTAATTTTTGTAATCATATTATGAAAGGAATTATTCTTGCCGGGGGGTCCGGCACAAGACTTTATCCTATCACAAAGGGGATAAGCAAGCAATTAATCCCGATTTTTGACAAACCGATGATTTACTATCCCATATCAGTACTCATGCTGGCTGATATAAGGGATATTCTGATTATATCAACACCTACTGACTTGCCTCTGTTCAAGCGATTGCTTGGCGACGGCAGCGAAATTGGAGTACACTTTGAATATGCCGAACAGCCGTATCCGGGGGGACTGGCGCAAGCTTTCATTATTGGAGACGAATTCATCGGCAAAGACGATGTGTGCCTTGTCCTTGGTGACAACATCTTTCATGGCGCAGGTTTCACCACGCTATTGCATGACAGCGTTAACAACGCGGAAAAGAAAAACATGGCGACAGTATTCGGATATTATGTGAATGATCCCGAGAGATATGGTGTCGCGGAATTTGACACAAACGGAAAATGCCTCAGCATCGAGGAGAAACCTGAGCATCCGAAAAGCAACTACGCCGTAGTGGGACTTTATTTTTATCCTAACGATGTTGTAGACGTCGCAAAGAGAATAAAGCCAAGTAAACGTGGCGAACTTGAGATAACGACAGTCAACCAGGAATATCTTAGTCAGGACCGCCTTATGGTTCAGACACTGCAAAGAGGATTCGCGTGGCTTGACACAGGCACACACGACAGTCTGTCTGAAGCCAGCACCTTCATTGAGGTAATCGAAAAACGTCAGGGGCTGAAAATAGCATGCCTTGAAGAGATTGCTTTCAAGAAAGGGTGGATAAGCAAAGAATCGCTCTACGCCACAGCACAGCCCATGGCAAAAAATTCATACGGGCAATATCTGCTGAATTTAATTAAAGACTAACAATAAATACCGTATTACTTATAAACATGGAAGAAAGCAAGAACATCGGATTATACAACGTCCAGCAAGAGCAGGAAGAAAAATCTTCTTTCGATTTCAAAACGTTATATACAGTTTTTTTATTAAACTGGAAATGGTTCGTGTTGTCTATTATAATATGTGTTGCGGCAGCTGCCATATATCTAAGATACACAACGCCGAAATATCAGGCTTATGCCAAGTTCCTCATAATGGACAATGACAACAACCATAGGAGCAGCCGCAACTCTATAATGGCAACGGCAAACCTCGGTACGCTTACAAACTCAATGGGAATTGACAATGAGATTGAAATATTGAAATCAAGATCCATCGCCCAGCAAGTAGTAAGAGAACTGAAGTTGTATGTATCTTACATGAATGTAGGCAAGGTTAAGGACACACTGATGTATAAGACGCAGCCCATCAATGTTGACCTTGACCCGGGCAGTCTTGAAAAACTTAAAGCACCGATTTCGCTAGAAATAACACGTGAGGGCAGCAACTATCATATCACGGGTACATATTTTTACATATCACAGACAGACCCGTCAAAAAACAAACAATACAATATTGACAAAAGTTTCAGCCAGCTTCCAACAAGCATCAACACACGCAGCGGAATCATCACCGTCACATCCAACAGCATGACACCCATGGCTGACGGAACGACATTGAAAGTGCAGATTATGTCACCGGAGGCTGCGGCATACAAATACATTGGAGAGCTGTCTGTATCACAGATTTCAAAAACCACCACAATCACCCAGCTTAGCCTCAACGATGAGCTCCCGCTCAGAGCGATGGACTACCTGAAACAGCTCACAATATGCTACAATCGTCAGTCGAATGAAGACAAAAACGAGATTGCCATACGTACAGAAGAATTCATAAACGGACGTCTTGAGAAAATAAACGCCGAGCTTGGAGACACTGAAGGCTCGCTTGAGGATTACAAAAAGCGCAACAACATGGTCGAGCTGAAAATAAACGCGCAGCAGGCTGTGATGAATCAGGACGCATACAGTCAGCGTCTTGCAGAGGCAAACACACAGGTTGCGCTTCTTCAAAGCATCAGCGAATACATGAATGAGCCTGAAAACAAATATCAGACTCTGCCGTCTAATGTAGGACTTACAGATGAGTCTGCGACCGATCTTATAAACAAATATAATGACATTGTGCTCAAACGTAACGAGCTGTTGCGCAGTGCCAGTGAGAACAGTCCTATTGTCACACCACTTACAGCACAGCTTGACGATCTGTCAAACAGCATACGGCGCGCCATGAACCAGGCTCGCAGAAGCATGGAGATTCAGCGCAACAGCGTAGCACAACAGTATGGCAAATACGCAAGCCAGATTGCGGCTACTCCCGAACAGGAGCGTATCCTTACACAGATAGGACGTCAGCAGGATGTAAAGTCGGGTCTTTATCTGACACTTCTACAGAAACGCGAGGAGAACTCCATATCACTCGCGGCGACAGCAGATAAGGGTAAGCTCATAGACGACCCGATTGTCATAGGTAAGGTAAGCCCGAAATCAACCGAGATAATCCTGTCTGCCATCGTCCTTGCACTTGCCATACCTTCGCTTATTCTGTTCCTTATCAGACTGTTCCGCTACAAGATTGAGGGGCACGATGATGTAGAGAATCTCACATCACTGCCAATCATCGCTGATGTGGCAATCGCAAGCGACAGCACAAAGACCAAAGAAGGCATCGTGGTACATGAGAACCAGAACAGCCAGATGGTCGAGATATTCCGCTCTATGCGTACGAACCTGCAGTTCATGCTTGGAGAAGGAAAGAAGACAATCATGTTCACATCGTGCAACTCAGGCGAAGGAAAGACATTCAACGCTGCCAATCTGGCGATGAGTTTCGCTCTGCTTGACAAAAAAGTAATTTTTGTCGGTCTTGACATACGCAAGCCTCGTCTCGCAGATCTCTTCAACATCAACGACCATCATCGTGGAATAACACCATTGCTCGTCAAAAACGATCCGACAGAAGAAGATGTGAAATCACAGATTATAAGCTCCGGCATAAACAACAAACTTGACTTGCTCATGGCTGGTCCTATTCCGCCGAATCCTACCGAGCTTGTGTCACGCGACTCACTCAACAAGATTTTTGCAATACTCAGAAAGAATTATGACTATGTGATTATAGATACGGCACCTGTCGGACTGGTTACTGATACACTCCACATCGGACGCGTAGCCGACATCACGGTGTATGTCTGCAGAGCAGACTTCACTCAGAAGAGCGATTTCAAGACCATAAACGAGCTCGACAAAGAGAAGAAACTGCCTAAGATGTGCATCGTCATAAACGGAATAGACATGTCGAAGAGAAAATACGGATACTATTACGGATATCACAAATATGGGTATTATGGCAATTACAATAGCCAGTATGGTGATAAAAACGACACTTCCGTAAAATTATAATCAGAAAATAAAACTGTAAGAAATGATAATTGCTGTTGACTTTGACGGAACAATAGTTGAGAACCGCTATCCTGAAATAGGCGAAGAAATACCGTTTGCCACAGAAACAATCCGTATGCTGATTTCTGAAAGAAACAGGATAATATTATGGACAGTACGTGAAGGCAAGTATCTTGAGGATGCCGTCGCATGGTGCCGCGAGCGTGGCATCGAATTCTACGCCATAAACAAGGACTATCCTGAGGAGAAGATGGAAAACAACAAACATTTTTCCAGAAAAATCAAAGCCGACATGTTTATTGACGACCGTAACGTAGGAGGATTGCCGGAATGGGGAGAGATTTACCGTATGATACACGAAAAGAAAAGCTATGAAGACATCATAGCCGAGCGCCACAATACATCTTTCTCCGAAAAGAGTTCCAAAAGAAAGAAACACTGGTGGAACTTGTAGAACCGGACAAGCCTGACTTGTCAGAGAAGATTCACAAATTCTTCTACATATAAAATTCTAAGGAATTGCTCAGGTCTGCGCTGTCAACGCACGCCTGAGCAATTTTCATGTAAATGGACTATCTCCTCACTTCATTGCAACATGATAGTTTTATTACCGTCACGTCATTCTGTTCAAGCCCGCTTACATATCGTCATCATACCATTTGTGTTCCGTTTATGCCGAGATTAAATCTGACTGCATCGGAAAAAGCAAGAAACCAAACGAACGAAGAGGTACGGAAGAGACATGGAGTCTTATGGCCGAATGTGTGTGAAAACAAAATTTGAATTTTAAAATATACTCAATCATCATACCTCATCCCTGTTTCGTACTGCTGTCAGTCTGATCATTTTCGCATTTGTATAATATTCCTGAAAAGCACAAAAGATAAAGGCGGGAAACAAGATGGCAGCATAAGAGAGTAAGAATGATGGAAAGCCTGCAATGAAGTAAAAATGGTGAGTTGTCAGTTTAATGTCATATTCGGGAAAAGCGTTGCAATGTCACAAACTGGTAAAAAATCTTCAGCATCACCGCATAAAAGCCTCGGTGCATCACTTTTCTTTATGTCAAGGCATTGTTTTATAAAAAAAGTGTCAACAATTAGTACACATTTGTTTTAGAATGCAGTATCATTATCTTGTATTCTGGGCTATCTGTCATGACATGTCAGCCTGAATGGCTTCATCAACAAGCCGTAGATATGTCTGTCTAAAATAAATGAGCACTAATTGTTGACATTTTATTTAGTGTTTATTTGGCAGATTCTGTCACATCCCATCCTACAGCTGACGCGCCAAGCACAGCAGCTGAAGAGCCCTCCAGACCGCTGATGAGGAACTTTGCCTTACCCTTGAATATGTTCAGCACGCGCTCATCGTAAGCCTTCTTGATAGGATTCATAATCAGATCACCAGCCTTTGTCAGACCACCGAAGAATATAAATGCCTCCGGTGAAGAGAATGCGGCGAAGTTCGCGCAAGCCTCACCAAGTAGTTTTCCGGTAAACTCATATACTCCGAGTGCGAGTTTGTCGCCCTTCTCAGCAGCCATCGACACATCATAAGATGTGATTTCATCTGGATTCAAATCACGAAGCAAAGACGGCTCATCCGTCGTGTTGAGTATCTCACGCGCCGTACGTGCCACACCGGTTGCCGAGCAATAAGCCTCAAGACAGCCGTTACGGCCGCATCCGCACGAACGTCCGTTCTCCTTCACGATGACATGACCGAGCTCACCGGCGAAACCGTCGCATCCGTAAACAAGCTGTCCGTTAACGACAATACCCGAACCCACTCCTGTTCCAAGCGTAATAACAATGAAGTTTTTCATTCCGCGTGCCACACCATACGTCATCTCTCCGATTGCGGCTGCGTTGGCGTCATTGGTAAGAGCCACAGGTATGCCGAGAGCCTTTGAGAACATATCCGCCAACGGAACGACTCCGTCGTGTCCCCATTCAAGATTCGGCGCGAACTCAATTGTTCCGTTATAATAGTTACCATTGGGCGCGCCAATTCCCATTGCCTTGATTTTATCTATTCCACCCACCTGGTCAATGATAATCTTGAGCGCGTCTACAGACGCCTTAACATAGTCGTCCACATTATTATAACCCTGTGTCTTGATGGCTGTTGTGGCCTTTATGTCTCCTCTGCTGTCCACGATACCGAAAACAGAGTTTGTTCCACCTAAGTCCAAACCGATTACATACGGTTTCATTATTGGTTCTGCATTCATGTCTTTATTATTTTATAGTTAATTAATAGTAATAAACCTACATCGCAACGCCCCCAATCATGGCTGAATAACGCCACACAACACAAGGGCATTACACCCCGTCAGGTGCACTGACTTTCATAGGCAAAGGTATTAAAAAATACTCACAACGCACAAAGTTTGCAATAAAAAATTTGTCCATATCATATAAAATTCGCAATTTTGCACATGATATGCTGTTTCCGTTTCACATAGACATACTCGATTTAATATTCAAAGGAATATTAATCGGAATATTTGTATCTGCGCCGATGGGGCCGGTCGGGATCCTGTGTGTTCAGAGAACACTCAACAAGGGCCGCTGGTACGGATTCGTAACAGGTGTCGGTGCCGCGATAAGCGACATCATATACGCGCTTATCACAGGCTTTGGAATGAGCTTTGTAATGGATCTTATTACAAATCCCAAAAACCTTTTCATTCTGAAAATAACAGGAAGCACACTGCTTCTTCTGTTCGGTATATACTGCTTCATGAGCAACCCCACGAAAAACATGCACATCAGCGGCAACAAGAAAGGGACGCTCATATACAACGGTGTGACCGCTTTCTGGGTGACATTCCTCAACCCGCTGATAATATTCCTGTTCATGGTTCTCTTCGCCCAGTTCTCTTTCGTAATACCTGACCATCCGCTTGAGATGTCCATAGGCTATCTCAGCATCATATGCGGAGCCATTCTATGGTGGTTCGGACTTACATGGCTCATCGACAAGATACGCGGACAGTTCGACAACAAGGGCATAATCATAATAAACAAGATTATCGGGTGTCTCGTCATAATCATTTCACTGATTATACTTATCGGCACAGTCTTCAATCTCTATACATTCCATTACTGACGGCTGTTGCCTTGACGGCAATGCAGAAGACACCGTCACACGTCGCCCATCTATTATAAAATTTTTCACATACAATGTATATAGCACAGGAATTGCACGAAAAGAATATAGCCGAATACGTTCTTTACATGTGGCAGATAGAGGATTTGATACGCGCCTACGGATGCTCTCTATCACGCATAAGCAAGGAATACATTTCCAGATTCGGATATACCGATGAACAGAAAGAGGAGGTGACCGACTGGTATGGCAACCTTATACGGATGATGAACATTGAAGGGAAACGCCAGGGAGGGCATCTTCAGATAAACACCATAATAATACAGCAGCTTAACGAACTGCACAACAGCCTGCTGCAAAGCAGCCGCTTCCCGTTCTACAATGCGGAATACTACAAGGTGTTGCCGTTCATCGTGGAACTGAGAAACAAAGGTGACAAAAACCTCAATGAGATAGAAACATGCATGAACGCCCTGTACGGCACAATGATGCTGCGGCTTCAGAACAGGCAGATAAGCCCCGACACAGAGCATGCGATAAAGGAGATATCTACATTCATCGGAATGCTGAACGATTATTATATGAAAGACAAAAAGGAAGGTTTGATTTTTGACGAAGACTAAAAATACTGAGACAATATGAACATCTTGATTACAGGCTGTAACGGACAGCTGGGAAACGAACTCCGCTTAATTGAGAAGAACTATCCGCAACATACTTTTTTCAACACCGATGTGAATGAGCTCGACATCACCGACGCTGAAGCCATCGGAAGGTTTGTGTCGTCCAACAGCATAGATGTCATCATCAACTGCGCGGCATACACGGCTGTAGACAAGGCAGAGAGCAACAGCGGACTGTGCAGGACGCTCAACGCAGAGGCTCCTGCATATCTTGCCGAGGCTGTCGCCAAGAGAAACGGTCGCATGATACAGGTTTCCACCGACTATGTGTTCGACGGAACAAAACACACGCCATACGTGGAGACAGACACTCCGTGCCCCGACAGCGTATACGGAAAGACCAAGCTCGACGGTGAGAAAGCAGTCATGCAGGCTTGCCCCGACGCCATGATAATACGCACGGCGTGGCTCTACAGCTCTTTCGGAAACAACTTCGTGAAGACAATGATGCGCCTCGGCAAAGAAAAGGAGCAGCTCAACGTCATATTCGACCAGATAGGCACGCCGACCTATGCGCGCGACCTTGCCATAGCAATAATGACTGCCGTTGAGCAGGGCATCGTACCGGGAATCTACCATTTCTCAAACGAAGGTGTCATAAGCTGGTACGACTTCACGAAAGCCATACACCGTCTGAGCGGCATAAGCACATGCCACGTACGCCCGATACACACATCCGAATATCCCACACCGGCATCGCGGCCGCACTACTCGGTGCTCGACAAGACAAAATTCAAGCAGACTTACAATATCGAGATACCTTATTGGGAGGACAGCCTTGCCGAATGTATCACCATACTAAACAAATAGACGATGAATCAGGAGATTTCAAGAAGAAGGACATTCGCCATAATATCACATCCGGATGCCGGAAAGACCACACTCACAGAGAAGTTCCTGCTGTTCGGCGGACAGATACAGGTGGCGGGAGCCGTAAAAAACAACAAGATACGCAAGACCGCCACATCCGACTGGATGGAGATAGAGAAGCAGCGCGGAATATCTGTCTCTACCTCAGTGATGGAGTTCGACTACAACGGATATAAGATAAACATTCTCGACACACCCGGTCACCAGGACTTCGCTGAGGACACCTACCGCACACTGACAGCCGTCGACTCTGCGATAATCGTAGTGGACGGTGCCAAAGGTGTGGAGACACAGACACGCAAACTAATGGAAGTGTGCCGCATGCGCAACACGCCTGTCATCATATTCATCAACAAGATGGACCGCGAAGGACGCGACCCGTTCGACCTGCTCGACGAACTTGAGGAAGAGCTGAGCATAAGCGTGCGCCCTCTCTCGTGGCCTATCAACATAGGAGCGAAGTTCAAAGGCGTATACAACATATACGAGAACAAGCTCGACCTGTTCAAGCCCGACAAGCAGCGCGTTACCGAAAAAGTAGAGATTGACGTCAACAGCGAGGAGCTGGAAAGCCACATCGGAGAGCAGGATGCCAGACAACTGCGCGATGACATCGAACTGATAGACGGTGTCTACCCTGAGTTCGATGTGGAGTCATATCGCGCCGCAAAGGTGGCTCCGGTGTTCTTCGGCTCCGCACTCAACAACTTCGGTGTGCAGGAGTTGCTCAACTGTTTTGTAGAAATAGCTCCGTCGCCAAAGCCCACAAAGGCTGAGGAGCGCGACATCTACCCGGAGGAGCCGAGATTCACGGGATTCATATTCAAGATAACCGCCAACATCGACCCCAACCACCGCTCATGCATCGCCTACTGCAAGGTGTGCAGCGGAAAGTTCGAGCGCAACCACCCTTATCTGCACGTGCGTCTTGGCAAGACGGTGCGCTTCTCTTCGCCAACACAATTCATGGCACAGCGCAAGAGCACCATTGATGAAGCCTATCCGGGCGACATCGTAGGACTGCCCGACAACGGCATATTCAAGATTGGCGACACGCTGACAGACGGAGAGCAGCTTCACTTCCGCGGACTGCCGTCGTTCTCGCCGGAAATGTTCAAGTACATAGAGAATGACGACCCCATGAAGTCAAAGCAACTTGAGAAAGGCATCAGCCAGCTCATGGACGAGGGTGTGGCACAGCTGTTTGTCAACCAGTTCAACGGACGCAAGATTATCGGAACTGTCGGACAACTGCAGTTTGAGGTCATTCAGTACAGGCTTGAGAACGAATACAACGCAAAATGCCGTTGGGAACCGGTACATCTCTACAAGGCATGCTGGATAGAAAGCGACGACGAGGCGGAGTTCGAGTCGTTCAAGAAACGCAAGTTCCAGTATATGGCAAAAGACCGCGAAGGGCGCGATGTGTTCCTTGCCGACTCCGGCTACGTGCTCAGCATGGCTCAGCAGGACTTCAAGCACATCAGATTCCACTTCACTTCAGAGTTCTGACAACACAAAGCAACTTTTTCCCATAAGCAGTGCATGACTGTAGGTGAGGGGCTCACGCTCCTCTGCCACGACACAGCCATACACTGCTTTTCTGTTTTCCAGTCTGCGAATCACACATTCGCATCCTACGGCACACACATCCCGAGCCAGTTGCCTACGATGGTCTTGCCCTGAGGCGTAAGCACGCTTTCCGGATGAAACTGTATTCCGCGCATGTCATACTCCCTATGCCTTACCGCCATTATCTGTCCGTCATCAGCGACAGCCGTCACCTCCAGACTGTCCGGGAAACCGCTTCTGTCAATAACCCAACTGTGATAACGTCCGACATAAAAGCGTTCGGACAGACCGTCGAAAATACAGTCGTCCACCAGCTTACGGCATTCGGTCTGCATTCCGTGGCACACCGACTTCATGTTCACAAGCCTCGCGCCGAACACCTCGCCTATTGCCTGATGGCCGAGACATACTCCCAGCAAAGGCTTTGAACCGCCATACGTTCTTACAACGTCCGTCAGCATGCCCGCCTCTGAGGGGATTCCCGGACCGGGACTGAGAATGATGCCGTCGAACACTCCCAGACCGCCCAAATCAAAACTGTCGTTACGGAGAACGGTCACATCGGCACCGAGTTCCTTTACCATATGTGACAGATTGTATGTAAAGGAGTCATAATTGTCTACTATCAGTATTTTTTTCATAACATCATATATTTTCAGCCAGTTCAACAGCCTTGCGCAATGCCGCAAGCTTATTGTTCACCTCCTGCAGTTCGTAGTCCTCATCGCTTGCGGCGACAATGCCTCCGCCTGCCTGAAAGCACAGTTCATTGTTCCTGCTTATAAACGTGCGTATCGTTATCGCCTGATTCAGACTGCCGTCCAGTCCTATATAGCCTATACATCCTCCGTACGCGCCACGGCTGTGCGGCTCATATTCGCTTATCAGCTGCATCGCCCTCACTTTCGGAGCACCAGACAGCGTACCGGCAGGAAACGTGTCGATGAATGTCCTGACAGGATTGGAGTCCTTGTCAAGCGTTCCGCTCACACGGCTTACCAGATGTATGACATGCGAATAGAACTGCATGTCTTTAAAGAAATCAAGCTTCACTCCGTGGCAGTTACGGCTCAGATCATTACGGGCAAGATCCACGAGCATCACGTGTTCGGCATTCTCCTTAGCGTCGTTCCGCAGATACTCAGCCGCCTTGATGTCCTGTGCCTCACAGCCGGTGCGTCCCGTCGTTCCGGCAATCGGGTCTATATATGCCCTGCCGCTCTCTATACGGCAATGTGTCTCTGGCGATGAACCGAAGATGCGGAATCCCCCGAAATCAAAATAAAACAGATACGGACTCGGATTGATGCTTCTTAACGTACGGTACAGTTTGAAGTCATCGCCTGTATATTTTTGCATGAACCGCCGTGAGAAAACCATCTGGAAGACGTCTCCCTTCATACAATGCCGGATGCCACGGCGTATGTTTGCCTTGTGCTCATCATCTGTCAGAGTGGAGACACATCCGCCGACAGCCCTGAAACCATACTCCCTTACAGTCAGCCTGTTTATGTCATGCTCCAGCATGTCAAGCTCGTCATTGGCGCAGTCTTCCGCATGCCCGCCACAGTTTTCCTCACACATCACGGTGACTGTCATTCTGCTGGTATAATGCTCGAACACTATTATGTCCTTATACATTATATATAATATGTCGGGAATGCCCCCGTCCTCAGTCGGCGTTGTCTTTACAGGGATATTCTCAAAATATTTCACGGCATCGAATGCCATATATCCGAACACCCCGCAACTGCATGCTCCGTCGCCTGAGACCCTGAACCTGCCAAGAAAACTGTTTATGGCGTCGTCGCAACCGAAGTACTCACTTATGCTGCGGGTCTCCGAAGAGCCGTCAGGGAATTTCATTTCCACCAGTCCGTCGCATACAGATATGCTTGCAATCGGATTTATTCCTATATACGACCTGCTGTTCGACGAGTCATGATAATCCGAACTTTCCATCAACACGCTTTGCGGGTAAAGGTCGCGCAGCCGCATATACACAGTCACCGGAGTGTTTATGTCAGCGAGCATTGTGCGCGTCTCCGTATGATAGGCATACACTGTTTTATCCATATCATGTAAATTTTTAAGTAGATGTTCTAAATTAATTGCCATCATATTGTGTGCTGTTCAGGAGCTACATTTCAAAGACGAAGAGGGAGTGTAGCGGGCTACACGACCGATAAGACTTTGGAATGAAGCCCTGAAGAGCGCACAGGATGACGACAAAGATATATATAACATATAAGTATTTTTATAATATCGGTTAATTTTGAACAGCTACTGAATCATTCATACATATTGTTTTCTACATCTCTTCTTATTCCGCCGCATTTCAGAAGTCGCCGTATTCGCCAGCCATGCTTCTGTTGGCAAGATACGTACACACGTCCTTGTCTCCACGTCCGCTTACCGTAAGCACCACAACATCGTCAGGCGAAAAACTCATTTTCGGCAGTACGGCAAGGGCATGCGCGCTCTCGAGTGCAGGGATGATGCCCTCGAGGCGTGTCAGCTCATATCCTGCTCTCACCGCCTCGTCATCGTTTACAGCCATCACCTTCACCCTACCCTCATCTACCATATGCGCATGCATGGGACCAATACCGGGATAGTCGAGTCCGGCAGATATGCTGAACGCCTCTTCTATCTGTCCGTCCGGTGTCTGCATCACGAGCGTACGCGCGCCGTGCAGAATGCCTTCCGTTCCGCAATGCACCGTAGCCGCAGTCCGTCCCGAGCCGATGCCGCATCCTCCCGCCTCGGCAAGTATCATCCTCACACGCATGTCATCGGCATAATGATACATCGTTCCGGCAGAGTTGCTTCCTCCTCCGACACAGGCTATGAGATAATCCGGATAGTCGCGTCCGGTCTTTTCCTTCAGCTGCCATCTTATTTCCTCTGAAATGACACTTTGCATCCTTGCCACGATGTCAGGATACGGGTGCGGTCCCATTGTGCTGCCTACGATATAGAATGTGTCCTTCGGATGCGAGCACCAGTCGCGTATGGCTTCCGAGCAGGCGTCGCTCAGCGTCATGTTGCCGGTCGTCACCGGATGGACCTCCGCGCCGAGCATCCTCATACGTTCCACATTCGTATGCTGACGCTCCAAATCTGTCTTGCCCATGAAAATCTCGCATCTCATGCCCATGAGCGCGCACACGGTTGCCGTAGCCACTCCGTGCTGTCCGGCACCTGTCTCCGCTATGATGCGTGTCTTTCCCATCCTGCGTGCCATCAGTATCTGCCCCACCGTGTTGTTTATCTTATGCGCTCCGGTATGGTTCAGATCCTCACGTTTAAGATAAAGCCTGCATCCGTATTTTGCGCTCATGCGTCTTGCATGATACAACGGAGACGGTCTGCCCACATAGTCTCTGAGCAACTCATGATATTCCTTCCTGAACTCCTCACTGTCTATTATGCTGCGGTATGAGTCCTGCAGATCGGTCACACACTTGTGGAGAATCTCCGGCACATACGCGCCTCCGAAACGTCCGTAATACCCGTTTCTGTCAGCAATACAGTTTCCACTCATATTCTTTTTCGTTTTAATCGTGTTTACATTATGACTCGCCGCATATCACAATCCGAGAGTCTGATACAGGGCGTCGGCTGCCTTCTCGGCATCCCCGCATTCATTGAGCAGCGTCACAAACCTGCTTCCTATTATCGCTCCCGCCGAATACTGCCGGGCACTGTCGAGAGTCTGCCTGTTGCTTATGCCGAAACCGGTCATGCACGGATTCTTAAGTCCGAGACTTTCCACATGCCTGAAGTACTCCGTGGCACTGCCGTCAAAACTGTCTCTTGCCCCTGTGGTGCCCGCACAGCTCACCATGTATATGAAGCTTTCGGTGTTATTGTCTATAAGACGTATGCGTTCATCGTCCGTCTCCGGGGTAATCATCATTATCACGCTCACTCCGTATTTGTCCGCAAGAGGCTTTACACTTGCAAGATAATCGGCAAGAGGCAAATCAGGGATGATGACTCCAGACACCCCGCAGTCGACACACCTCATGAAGAACCGCTCCAAACCGTGGCGCAATATCACGTTGAGATAGCACATGATGACTACCGGAACGGTTATCTCCGCCCTCACCTCGTAAAGCTCTGAGAGTATACCATTGAGAGTGGTGCCGTTTTTCAGCGACACAGACGCCGCGTGCTGAATCACCGGTCCGTCGGCAAGAGGCGCGCTGAACGGCACACCCACCTCCACCATATCCACGCCTCTGCCCTGCAGTGCCTTCAGCACTTCGCCTGTGTTTCCGGCTACCGGACATCCCGCGCAGAAATATACTGACAACAGCTTGCGCTCACCGCGTTCTGCGAACATTCTGTTTATTCTGTTCATAATAGATGTTTTTTGTTCCAACGACATGAAAATGACAGGCTTCCTGGTATCTGCCTTTGCGCTAACTACGCAGCCTTTCTATAAAATCGGCGACCTTCGCCGCGTCCTTGACTGCCGGAGCCGTCTCGAAACGCGAGTTTATGTCCACGCCCGCAAACATGGGATGCGATATCATCCTGATTCTGTCAGCGTCTTCAGGACCTATGCCTCCGCTCAGCAAGAAAGGCGTCTGGCATGAATAAGAGTCAAGCATATCCCAGTCGAACTGCCTGCCGCTGCCTCCACGTTCCTCACACGCAGTATCGAAAAGAAACATGTCAACATGTCCCTCATACTCCGCACATTTCCCGAAATCGTCTCTACCCGAAACATGGATTGCCTTGATGATTTTCAGTCCTGACCGGATGTCAGGGTCAATCGTGCGGCGCAGGTTGTCTATCATCACCGTGCTCTCGTCCCCATGCAGCTGCACGCAGTCGAGTCCGTAGTTGTATACTCTCGTGATGATGTTCTGAGGCATGTCGTCAGCAAACACTCCCACGAGCGTGATGCCATCAGCCGGCTTGCGCCCGCAGGCGTTTCCGGCGGCGAAACGCCTGTCCGGGAAATCGGGAATGAGTCCCGAACGCGAATTCACCATACTCACATAGCGCGGGCTTTCCTTGCAGAACACGAGCCCCGCCATGTCGGCTCCCGCCTCCTTCACAGCGCGAATGTTTCCGGCATCGCGCATGCCGCATACTTTTACTATCATAATATTATATTTTAATTTTTGAAATAAAGTCAGCCAAAGCCTTGCCGGGGTCGGGACTGCTCATGAAATGTCCGCCGACAAGAAAACCTCTGTATCCGGCATCACGCAGAAGACTCACCACGGAAGGGTCAGAAAGTCCGCTCTCGCTCACAAGGCACGCGCCATGCGGAAGGTCGGAGACAAAGCGGAAGGAATTTGCCACATCGGTAACAAACGTGCCGAGATTGCGGTTGTTCACTCCGAACATGTCAGGGTCGCAGTCGGCATGTTCCAGCTCGCGGGCGGTATGCATCTCAAGCAGGACCTCCAGTCCGAGACCGCGTGCCACACGCGCAAACGAGCGGCACGTGTCCACAGTGAGCACCGAAGCGATGAGCAACACAGCCGAAGCCCCGCTAAGACGCGCCTGAAAAAGCTGATACTCGTCAACTATGAAATTCTTATACAGCACGGGCAAAGTGACGCCTGAAGCAAGTGCCTCGCCCACATTGCCGTCGCAACCGCCGAAAAAGCGGCTGTCTGTCAGTATGCTCAACGCCGCGGCTCCGTTGTGCTCGTAGTCGTGTGGCACCTTGTCAGCACGCGCGTCACGGTTTATCCATCCTGCCGAAGGCGACTTGCGCTTGAACTCGGCTATGATGCCCGTCGCCGAGTCCATAACGGCTTTCCTCATGGACGGACGCTCCGCCCCGTCACCGCGCTCCATGTCACGCACTGCCATGGCATGTATCTCACGGTCAGGAAGCGTCTGCCTGAACCGCCTCACCTCCTCCTTCTTGCAGGCTACTATATCCTGAAGTATATCTCCCATCATGAATTTATCTCTGCGAATTTACGGAATGTGGCAAGAGCCCTGCCGCTGTCTATCGACTCGCGGGCGATGTCGATGCATTCATCTATGCTCTTGCGTCCTTTTTCATATACCTGTATGCCGAAAGCGGCGTTGGCTATCACAATGTCTTTCTGTGCAGGCAATGCCCTGTTCTCAAGCACACTGTCGAATATCTCGGCTGCCTGCGTCTCGTCCGCGCCTGCCGACAGTTCCTCGGGACCTGCCGTCAGTAGTCCCAGTTCAGACGGACTGAACACACGCTCGTAGTCGTTTGTCGTGACCTTGAAGTCTCCGGTGAGCGATATCTCGTCATATCCGTCGATGCTGTTTACTATGGCGTAGTCGATGCCTATCTCACGATACACGCTGTCATAAAGGCGCATCTGGTCGAGCGTTGCCACTCCGAGCATCTGGCAAGAGGGGCGCGACGGATTCACTATCGGTCCGAGCAGGTTGAAACATGTGGGAAACTGCAAAGCCTTACGCAAAGGACCGACACACTTCATAGCCCTGGCGAAAAGCTGGGCATGCAGATAGGCTATGCCGCACTCGTTTATGGAGCGGTTGAGCTGAGCCGTGTCGCTGGTGAACTTCACGCCATGGCATTCTATCACATTGGACGCTCCGCTTGTCGACGTGGCGGCATAATTGCCGTGCTTTGCCACCTTGTAGCCCGCACCGGCTATGACAAAGCATGCCGTGGTGGAGATGTTGAACGTGTTCTTACGGTCGCCTCCCGTACCTACTACGTCAATGTAGCGGTCGCAGTCGAGGACGGCAGGCACGCCGGTAGCAAGTATGCCGTCGCGGAAACCGAGCAGCTCGTCCACTGTTATGCCGCGCATCTGTATGCCGGTAAGCAGAGCCGTGAGCTGCTCGTTGGAATACATGCCGCGCGTTATGCCCACAAGGATGTCACAAGTCTCCCTCCTTGTGAGGCTTTCATGATTGAGTATTCTTTCCAATAATTCTTTCATAATGACATTACATTAAGTTTTCCGGATTGAACCGTATATATAACAAAAAGGAGACCTGTCGCAAGAACAGGCCTCCTATGAATATCTTTACAAGTTTTCACACGGCAGTGTTGCTCACGACTTTTTCAATCTTGAGAAACGCCACCACCATGATGTGAACATTACATTCTTCATATTGTCTCGTTTAATACTTGTCATAACATGCGCCATCACGCTTTTTCAGGAAACGGCATTCCCGGCATTAGCGGACAGTCTGAATGACTCTGATGTTGCAAAACTACACATTTTTATCAAACTGACAAACTTTTTGCATGTTTTTTTTGTAATTTCTTGTAAATGTAATCATGTTACACATTAATATATATACATTGTTTACATCGTCATAAGTACGCATACGCTGACGAGGTGACGGGTGGATGATTGTGTCAGAAGCATAGCCATGACACGGCACGGACTACATATGAAAGTGTAAAATACATACATCATGATAATGGCATATGTTAAATCCACTGCCGCAGGAGCCGGTTGTTTACGACAGACATCTGAATGGCGTCCGAAAACGCGCATTTTCATGGGCACGCGCATAGCATTGCATATCAGGGCATTATGCCGGTACACCGTTGCGACAGCATTTCCACATCATTGCGGAAAAGGCTTTTCCGCCTTACGGAAGAGGCTTTCCGGCAATGCGAAACACGCTTTACGGACACACGAAACACACCGTCCGGAACGCCGGAAGAGCCTTTCCTGCAAATCCGGCACATCCGGAAGAGACCGCAGTTGGCATGAAACGCACGTGCAGAACGCAAAAAGACGCGCTGCGGAAGCCGGAATGGGAAATGCCGGGGCATAATATGTCTGCCCGATTTAACTTAAAAAATCAAAATGCGAAGACATCCTGCGGCATACCGGACCATACGGCTTTAGAAGCGAATCAGGCATTATGCATCATCCGTGTTCCGCACTGCCGTAACGCGGTTTTTATTACTCTATTGCATAATGCGTAATTGCATGCACCGGACAAAAGCGCGGGAAATAATGGCGGAAGCAGCACGGAATGCATACGCGGAGCCTGCGTCAAAACATAACAGTGGTTCGGGCGGTATGTTGAAGTATTAACGGTTAAAGTAGGAATAATATTTAAAAATATACTGCCGGTATGTAATAAACCCGGTTATATGCCGTTATCTGAATATAAACAAGAACTAACAATTGCCTATGAAACATTTTACCCCTGAAGATCTGAAACCGTCGGAAATGACTCTTAACATCATCCGACAGATTGCATACACCTACAGAGTGATGAAAATAAACGGACACAACGAGGTGTACTGCCTTAACTGAAAAGAGCGGACTGACATGGAAACATTGATATCACCGTCACTTCTTTCGGCAGATTTCCTCAATCTGAAAGACGAGATTGAGATGATAAACCGCAGCGAGGCGGACTGGCTACACCTCGATGTGATGGACGGAGTGTTCGTACCCAACATTTCGTTCGGATTTCCGGTAATAGACGCCGTGGCGAAAGCATGCACCAAACCGCTCGACGTGCATCTGATGATTGTGCATCCGGAAAACTACATCAGGCAGGTGGCAGCCACCGGAGCCATGATAATGAACGTGCACTACGAGGCATGCACGCATCTTCACCGTACGGTGCAGGAGATTCACGCCGCCGGAATGAAGGCTGCCGTGACTCTGAACCCAGCCACACCGGTGTGCGTACTGGAGGATATAATAAACGATGTGGAGATGGTGCTGCTCATGAGCGTCAATCCCGGTTTCGGCGGACAGAAGTTCATAGCCAACACCTTAAACAAAGTGGAGAGACTGCGCGCACTCATAGACAGGTCGCAGAGCAAGGCTCTCATTGAGGTGGACGGAGGTGTTCAGGCTGAGACAGCCCCCATGCTTGTAAGAGCCGGAGCCGACGTGCTGGTGAGCGGAAGCTACATATTCAAGGCAGCCGATCCCATAGCCACAATCAGCTCTCTGAAACACACCTTGCAGCACGGCTGACAACGTCAGGCAAGCTGCAAGGCTATGTTGTTGTCTTTGGCAAGACGGCGCAGATTGAGTATGGCATAACGCATGCGACCCAAGGCTGTGTTGATGCTCACGTTGGTTGTCTCGGCTATCTCCTTGAACGACATCTGCTGATAGAAACGCATGAAGACAACCTCGCGCTGAGGCGCAGGAAGGGTGTTGAGCAGCTTGCGCACATCACGCATCACCTGTTCGTTGACAAAGTAGTTCTCTATGTTGCCCACCAGGAACTCGTTGCCGCACATGTTGGAAAGGTCGTTGTCGAGCGTCGGCTCCACTATCCTGCCAAGACGCTGCTCACGATACCAGTCCATTATCACGTTGTGGGCAATGCGCATTATCCATGCCCCGAACTTGCCGCTTGTGGTGTATTTGCGCTGCTGAAGCTTGGATATGACTTTCACGAAAGTCTCCTGAAAAATGTCATCGGCAGTGTTGCGGTCACGCACAACAAACAGAATATACGAGAAAAGCTTCGACTGATTGCGCGACAGAAGCAAATCAAACGCCCTGTTGTTCCCATCGATATATGACAACGCCAACTCCTCGTCGGTCATATCGTGAATTGTTTTCATCTTTATTGATATTTTCTGATTCCTAAGTAGAGACTGTATCGATAGGCAAATATTTTTTAGTTCGTATATAAGATGAACAATAGTGGGGTTTAATGTTTACAAAGGTAAAGACTTTCAACGTAAACACCAAATTATTTAACAAAAAAGAGGTTGGCGCAGGATGCTACCAACCTCGAGGGACGATTTCGTAAATCTCGAAATCATAAAAATCATGTCGCAAATATAAACTTTTACTTTGACAATTCCAAATATTTCATACATAATTGCATCTTTTTTAACATTATCGTCACTGCATAACGCTTTTTGTCTACATTATGACGCATGAGAGTCTCACAGAAAGCCTGCAACTGCAATTTATTTAACCGAAATTTAATATAACATGTGTTGCAACTTTGAGTTATATTGCCTATCTTTGCTCTTGTAAAACATATTTTAATAACCAATAAAACATTATCACTATGAACAAAATTTTACGCATTTCATTGTTCAGTCTGTTGGCAATGCTTTCAAGCACAATATATGCCGAGACTGAAAAATTTGTCTTTACAGGCGATGAGGCTTATGGAATGACTCTATTAAGCGGGAGTACACAGGATTATAACCCCGATCCATATGAGTGCAAAGAAGGCAATGTGACACTCACGCTGGCAGGCAAGTCACGCTGGTGGAAAGGCTCTCCCAACCATCTGCGCACCTATAAAGATGGCACAATCACAATATCTGTGCCCAACGAGTATATCATCACATCGATTGTGTTCTCATCGCCCAACAGCACTGCGAAGAACCTCAGCACAACCGTTGGTACATATGATAATAACGGAGGGACATGGACAGGCTCATCAAACAGCGTCAACTTCGCATGTAGTGCTACATCCCGCTTCAACACAATCGAGGTTACATATCAGAGTTCTGAGGCACCTGTAAAGAAGGATCCGCAGCTTGCGTTCAGCGAGACTGAAGTAACAGCAACCATAGGTGAGGCTTTCACAGCTCCTACTCTTACAAAAGAGACAACCGCAGACGTCACATATTCGTCAGACAATGAGGAAGTAGCTACTGTTGACGCTCAGACAGGAGCGGTTACAATCGTTGCTGTGGGAAATGCAACAATTACGGCTCAGGCTGAAGAGAATGACGAATTTGCATCTGGTTCTGCATCATACACCATAACGGTTAAGAACCCCGTTCTCACAGAAGTAACTCTTCCGTACTCAGAGTCATTCAAGGACGACCAGGGCTCGTTTGTCATCGAAGACGTTAATCTGTCTGATCTGACATACGTGTGGAAACATGATAGCAAATTCGGTTACATGAAAGCATCGGCATACGCAGGCTCAAACAAGGCTGCTGAAAGCTGGCTTGTTTCTCCCACCATCAATATGACAGAAATCGCAGAAGCTACTCTCGCTTTTGACCAGTGCATAAACAAATACTTTGGAACAGTAGAAGACGAAGCGACACTTTGGGTAAAAGAAGAAGGCGGTGAGTGGAATCAGATTACAATAACCTATCCTACTCTTCCGGAATCAGGCAACTGGTCGGACTTTGAAACACAGACTGTTGACCTCACACCTTATGCAGGCAAGAAAATCAAAATCGGTTTCAAATATACAAGTACAGAAGAGGCTGCCGGCACATGGGAAATCAAAAACATTTCAATAACAGGCTTGGCAACCGGCATCAACAAGGTTGAGACAGACACAGAAGACGCAAATGCTCCAGTATACAACCTCTCCGGACAGCGCGTGAACGACTCTTACAAAGGCATAGTAATCAAGAACGGTAAGAAGTATATCAACAGATAAGAAACTTACTGACTTCAAATAAAAACAGACAGCCGTGTCTTTCGGCTGTCTGTTTTTTGTTTACACTTCCACAACAGCATTTTCCGTATATGACGATTCTTCGCATGACGTCAAACTGAATGAAAGATTAACAACTGGAAACAAAAAAGGTTCCGGAAAACATCATGCTTTTTCCGGAACCTTTATTATTATATTTGAGTCCCCGACAAGGTCGGGACTACATTTTCTGACGGTTATTTCTCTGTTACGTCAGACGTCTTGCTCTTGCTTTTTGTCGCTGAAGCTGTTTTCTTTTTAACGGCAGGTTTGGCAGGCGCAGGTTTTGCGGCAGGAGCCGCCATAGCCTCCATCTCGGCACGGAGCTTTGTCTCGGCAGCCTCAATCTTCTCTATTTTGGTCTGCAAACGCACTATCTCCTTGTTCTTCATCTCAATCTCCTCGTCCTGATTCTTTATTGTCGTAAGAAGCGAACTGAGCTCGTCGTTGTCTATCTCATCAGGATAAAGAGAGTTCACACGGCTGATGAAGTCGCCCAGAATGTTCATGTAGTTGGTGAAAGCGTCAAACGCGCTGCTGTATATTCCGCGGTCAAGCCCGACGTTGGAAGGCTTTGTCGTCATCAGGCGGAAATTGTTTGATGCCTGCAGATAATCCCAGTCCTGATTTATACGCGGGTCGTTCGCGATGCGCACACGGTCTGCCACGCCATAAAGTTTGTCGAAAGCCTCACGCTGCATGGGGTTTCCGAGCCAGCTGCTTACGTCACGCTCCTCATCAGTCCAGCTCAAAGTGTCGGGTACATCAAGTGTCCCTACGCTGTTCACAGTCTCACATATCTCTGACGGAGTGGCAAATCCTATGTTGCGTTCTTTGGCACATGCGGGTATCGCTTTAAGGAATTCCAGAATGTTGCTCGACAAAGGCTGTGCAATGCCAAGAGCCGAAAGTTCCATGAAGAGGTTTATTATCTTCTCGTCTTCATTCAGGTTTGCAATCTTGTCCACATACCTGTCTGCGAACAACGGGAACTCTTCCCATTCGCTGTTGTTGAAGCGCAGAGATATGTCATCACTCAGATTGACATCGCGAAGCAACAGTTTCAGCTTAGGAGCCGTGGCACACGAATATACATAATGAGGAGATTTCCAGCCGAGAACATGCTTCGCGCCTTCGGTAAGCATACCCTTGAAGCCCATGTCTGCTACCTGCTGACCGATGTCATCGCTGTATATAAGGGATGAATTACGCAACACTTTGGGCGTCTGTCCGAAATATCCTTTCATCTTCTCACACTGTCTCTTCACCTCAGCGGCGAAACTCTCATGGTTGACAAGTGATGCAAGTCCGTGTGAATATGGCTCTGCGAGAAACTCCACACAGCCCGTCTCGTTAAGTTCCTGAAGCTTTTCTATCACCTGCGGCGCGTGTATTTCAAGCTGCTCCATGCCTACTCCGGAAAGCGAGAAAGCCACTTTGAAGTAGCCGTTGTGCGCCTTTATCATTTCCAGCAAGGTGTTCAGGGCGGGCATGTACGACCGTTCCGCAATGTTGTTTATTCTGAACTCATTCTCATAATCATCATAATAATAATGATCTGTACCGATGTCAAAGAAACGATAACGTTTCAATTGTATCATCTGATGTATCTCGAAATATAAGCAAATCGTTTTCATAGATTCCCTGATTTATAGTTTATAGTTGATGGTTTATTGTACGTTCATATAGCTCTCTTATCCATGCGCCTACCTTCTCCCATGTAATCTGGTCGACCTCTTTCCTGCCTTCGCTCTGCAGATACTTGAAAAGGCTGTCGTTACTGCATATCGAATAGATAGCGTCGGCAAGCGCGTGGATGTCCCAATAATCCACTTTTATACAATTATTGAGTATCTCAGCGCATCCGCTCTGCTTTGATATTATGGTAGGAGTGCCGCACTGCATCGCCTCAAGAGGCGATATTCCGAACGGCTCGCTCACCGACGGCATTACGTAAACGTCCGAGTCTTTAAGACATTCGTACACTTCCTTACCGCGCATGAAGCCTGGGAAATGGAAGCGGTCTGCTATTCCGCGTTCTGCGGCAAGGTATATCATTGCGTTCATCATGTCTCCGCTGCCTGCCATACAGAAGCGCACGTTCCTTGTACGGTGCAATACCATATTGGCAGCCTCAACGAAATACTCCGGACCTTTCTGCATAGTGATGCGTCCGAGGAACGTCACGACCTTGTCCTTTCCCGTATGGTCCGGGCGTGGAATGTCCTGAAGCTCCTGCCTCAAAGGATAAACGGCATTATGAACGGTGAAACATTTACGCGGATCCTGATGGTACTGGTTTATCACAGTCTGACGTGTCAGCTCAGAAACACACATTATACAGTCCGCGTTGTCCATTCCGTCTTTCTCTATGGAATACACCGTTGGATTGACCTTTCCGCGAGAACGGTCAAAGTCGGTTGCATGAACGTGTATGCACAAAGGCTTTCCGCTTACATATTTTGCATTTATTCCCGCCGGGAAAGTGAGCCAGTCGTGGGCATGGATAATATCAAACTCCTGCTGCCGCGCCACAACTCCGGCAATAATCGAATAATTGTTGATTTCTTCATGCAGGTTTGACGGATAGCCTCCGGCAAACTCCATGCACCCGAGATCATTGACATGCATATAGTTGAAATCTGCATATATATGGTCACGAAGCTTGTAATACAAGTCAGGAGACATAATATTGCCTATCCTGCTCTGCACATAATCATAACTGACATCGCGCCACGCGATAGGCACCGCGTTCATTGCCAGAATGTCGGCAGCGTGCTTGCTCTCATCTCCCCAAGGTTTCGGAAGACATAAGGTTATGCTGACGTCACCCTGAGCATGCAGTCCTTCCGATATACCATAATTCGCAGTAGCCAGTCCACCATATACATGAGGAGGATACTCCCATCCGAACATCAAGACTTTCATAACTAAAATCCTCCTTTATATTAATATTTATACTTTTCAAGAAATTCCAATGTACGCAGTATTTCCGCCACATTTATGGCAAAGGAAATGGCTCCTCTGCCGTTGAAAGGCGGATTTCCGTCAAACAGCTCGGGGATTGTTCCGACACAATGGCGTGTCATCTCGTCTTCATATCCCACCATCTGGCGCTCTATAAAGCTCAGTCTTGTGCGCTTGTAAAGTCTGAGGCATGCCTCCATATAGAATCCGCCGAGCCACGGCCATGCCGTTCCTTGATGATAGGCATGGTCTCTTTGAGTCTGCGGACCGACATACATCGAGTTGTATTCTCCGCTTTTCGGTGACAGCGAACGGAGTCCCTTCTGAGTAAGAAGTTCCCTTGTGCACATGTCAAGAACACTCTTTTTCTGAGCCTTATCCAATGGAGAGTATTCCAGAGCGACGGCAAATATCATATTCGGGCGTACGCTCCAGTCAACATTGTCGCCGTCGACATAATCAAACAGATAGCCATGCTCATTGAAGAACGTGCTTACAAAAGAGTGCATACACAGTTCCGACATCTTCTCCAGACGCGACGCAGCCTCGAGGTCTCCGCCGGTTGTCGCTACCGAAGAGCAGAAACACAGCGCGTTATACCACAATGCGTTGAACTCGACAATATATCCTGTTCTCGGAACGACAGGCCTGCCGTTCACTGTCGAGTTCATCCATGTGACGGCTTTTTCGCGTCCGTTGCTATACAAAAGACCGTTTTCTTTCAATATAAGGTTCGGATGCTTGCCGTCAATGATATAATATACGATATCCTTGAGCAATGCACCATACATCTGGAAGCACTTCTCGCTTCCCACATGCTTCTCATACTGCTGTATTGCCCATACCGCCCATAGCAGTACGTCAGGCTGTTCAATCTCGTAAATCTTCACCGACAGCGGTTTGCCTTCCATAAACTCGCGCAGTCCGCGCTCCGCTGTCTTCATCACAAGTTCGAAATAATCCTGCTCCTCTATAGAGAGAGTAAGACCCGGAAGAGCGATGAACGTATCGCGCGCACGGCTCTTGAACCACGGATATCCGGCAAGAATATACCGGTCGTCATTGCTTGCCCTGTTATGGAACTGGTGAGCCGCGTTCACAAGACAGTGGAAGAAGTTGTCTCTCGGACTGCGCTCGCTCACCTCTTTGTCAAACAGTTGCTGAAGCTCTCCGGTGTTGCTGGCAGACGTGGACGCCGCAAAAACGACACTCTCTCCCTTCTTTATATCCATCTCAAAATATCCCGGAACATACAGGTCTTCGTTTGAGGCATATCCGCGTTCCTGTTCTTTGGGATATTCCACGTTGCGATACCAGTCCGGCTGGAACACGAACGTGTTGCCCTTACTGAACTGCATGTAAAGATCCGGGTATCCGGCATACATGCATGTGGATATTCCGTTCTCCACATTGGAGTAATCACGTGAAGCCACAGAATTCTCATGGGTGAACTGCCTTACGCTCCGGAATGCAAGAAACGGCTTGAAACGCAGCTTTGTCTCCGAATGCGCGTCCACCAGTGTGTAGCGTATGAGAATCCTGTCCTCATAATGCTGGAACACCACTTCTTTCTTCAGCAGCACTCCTCCGACACGGTATAAGGTTGTAGGAACCTTGTCACAATCAAACTCACGAATGTATTTGTGTCCTTTCGGATTGAAATTCTCCCCGTTATACTTATGAAGTCCGAGATTGAACTCTGCTCCATGCTGTATAACAGTTGTATCAAGAGAGGACAGCAGCACATGATTTTCATCATCCAGCTCAGGGACAGGAACGACAAGCAGACCATGATACTTGCGTGTATTACAGTCAACTATTGTCGAACAGGAATAAGCGCCCGAGCGATTGGTCCTAAGCAATTCTCTTGAGAGAGACTCTTCGAGATTTGTCATCAGAGCTTTTTCAAATCGCAAATAACCCATAGTTTTAAGGTTTTATATTAAGTAATTATTATGGTTAGCTATCTTTATAGATTCCACATTAACACTTCCAAAGGTAATAATTTTTAATATAATCGCAAAGAAAATACATGCATATTTTTGATAACAGGCACATTTTTACATTTCTCCAAAGTATTTGCCGTAAATTCGTATATTACGAAATAACATTTACAAAATGCCGTATCATTGCGACATATAATGACAAGAGACACAGTGCAATGTACGGAGACGGCTGTCAAGGAAAGGTTACAGATATGTATAAGTCATGGTTTTGCTTCGGAATAAGGTACGGGAAGCCGTTCAGGAAAGGCTTTTCCGCATAGCGGAGGAGGAAACAGTGCGCACGCCGGAAGCCTGAACAGGACAGCCCTTATGCACGCACGCGGATATCACTGCGGTATTATGAAATTGACGACCTCCTGCTCCACCGTTATATTAAACGGTCCGACGGGAGCGTTCATCATCCGTCCGTCTATGCCGACAGGTGCCTTGTGCGCCTCCACCACTTCCACTTTCTGGGTGCGGTAAGGATGCACGCTCTTATGATTGAGGAACTTTCCTTTAAGAAACAGGTATATTCCTTCAAACAGCTGTGTCATTTCCGGATGATAAACCACAGAGACATCGAGCAAACCATTATACGGAACGGCATTCGGAGTCTGTCCGTAGCCCGATGCGTTTCCCACACACACCGTCATGACATTGCGCTTCACGACATCCGTATTTATCTTCAGATGCATTCTGTATTCCATACGCTGGAATATCATAAGTATGAAAGAAGAGACGTATGAAAGCGTGCGCGATCCGAAAAATCGGCGCGTCCGGCGGCGTATGTTCATCACCGAAGCTATGAAACCTATATTTACACAGTTGAGGAAATATCGTCTGCAAGCCTCTCCCTTGCGGTTTGTGTATCTCACACATCCGAGATCTATCTTCCTCACACGATGGTTCTTCAGCGACTCCACAGCCTTCTCCGGCTCGCTTTCACGCAGTCCCCAGAAATGCGCGAAGTCGTTGATGATGCCGTTCGGTATCACTCCGAGCGATATCCCGTCGCGCACTTTCGCCTCCATCTGCATAAGACAGTTCACAGCATCGTTGAGAGCGGAGTCACCGCCCACAATGACTATTGTCTTATAGCCGTTGTTTATCATCATCCTGACAAGCCTTTCCACACCCGCCATGCTCTCGCTCTGCACGTAATCGAAGTCAATGCCGTTGTCCCGCAAACACTTCTCTATCTTGTTCCAGCGTTTGCTTTTGTGTCTTTTGTCGTCGTGTTTGGGACAGTAAAGAATGCCCCATCGCTTGTCATTATCCATATCGATGCTATGATTGTGTAACAATTAGTTTCCTTATATGTTCCAGCTTGTCAGCCAGCGGCATGTGCCAGTCTATCCAGTTTATGGTGAATCCGCGCCGTTCCATGCCTCTGAACCACGTCATCTGACGCTTTGCGAACTGGTGTATGGCTATCTCGAGACTCCTGAACATTTCGTCGCGGGTGATTCTGCCCGTCACGTATTCCGTCACATATTTATATTCCAGACCATAATATATAAGGTCTTCCGCAGACAAGCCGCAGCCAAGCAGCCCTTCCACCTCCTCCACAAGACCGTGCCCAAGACGTTGTCTGAGCCGCTCTGTTATTCTCGCACGCCGGCTTTCACGGTCGATGTCCACACCTATTATAACCGACTCCACCGGAGGAAAATCCCTGTTCGACGGCGGATGACTCAGGTTATACTCCTCTATCTCTATTGCCCTCACCGCTCTCTGAGCCGTATCCACATCAGAGCGGTTGTGCATACAGGAACGGTTGCGCGCCTTCATCTCTGTGAGAATCTCCGTCAGTTCCTCAAGCGTCTTGCCCGAAAGGCTCCGCCGCAGTTCCACGTTCTGCGGCACGGTGGACAGCGAGTATCCCTTCAGCACACTTTCTATGTAAAGTCCGGAGCCTCCGCAGAGTATCGGCATGACGCCTCTTTGCCTTATCTCCGAATATATTTTATGGAAGTCGCGCTGGTATTCGTATATGTTATATTTGTATCCCGGGTCAACGATGTCTATAAGATGGTATTTTATCTGTTTCCCGTTCACCACATAATCGTCAAGATCCTTGCCTGTACCGATGGTCATCCCGCGATACACCTGGCGCGAGTCGGCACTGATTATCTCCGCTCCGGTCTCATAAGCCAGAGCTGCCGCAAGCGCGGTCTTTCCGCTTGCCGTCGGTCCCAATATGGTAATCAATTTTGACATCCGCCGACAAAAATAATAAAAAAAAGCCGTCCGGCAATACCGGACGGCTCTGTTTTTATCGGTATAAGCGAAGTTTTGCCATCTCGGGGCAGAAACCATAGGTCTCCGTCAAAGACAGCTCCGCTCCTTTGCGTTACTTATCCGTTAACCTTCTTCATGTGAGCGATGAGTTCGAGAACCTTGTTAGAGTAACCGATCTCATTGTCATACCAAGAAACAACCTTTACGAATGTGTCTGTCAGAGCGATACCTGCTTTAGCGTCGAAGATAGAAGTGCGTGTGTCGCCCAGGAAGTCTGAAGAAACCACAGCGTCCTCTGTGTATCCCAGTACACCCTTGAGCTCGCCCTCAGAAGCCTCTTTCATAGCAGCGCATATCTCAGCATATGTAGCCGGTTTTGCGAGGTTTACAGTCAGGTCTACTACAGAAACGTCAAGAGTAGGAACACGCATAGACATACCTGTCAGCTTGCCGTTCAGTTCAGGAATAACCTTACCTACAGCCTTTGCAGCACCTGTAGAAGACGGGATGATGTTGCCTGAAGCAGCGCGGCCGCCACGCCAGTCCTTCATAGACGGACCGTCAACAGTCTTCTGTGTAGCTGTTGTAGAGTGTACGGTTGTCATAAGACCGTCTGTGATGCCGAACTTGTCGTTCAGAACCTTGGCTATAGGAGCCAGACAGTTTGTTGTGCAAGATGCGTTTGATACGAACTGTGTGCCCTTTACATACTTGTCGAAGTTAACACCGCAAACGAACATTGGAGTATCGTCCTTTGAAGGAGCAGACATAACAACATATTTAGCACCAGCCTCGATGTGAGCCTGAGCCTTCTCCTTTGTAAGGAACAGACCTGTAGATTCAACTACATATTCAGCCTCTACTTCGTTCCACTTCAGGTCAGCGGGGTTGCGCTCTGCTGTAACGCGGATTTCCTTGCCGTTGACAATGAGCTTGCTGTTCTCAACGTCTACATCGATAGTTCCGTTGAAAGCACCGTGCATTGTGTCATACTTGAGCATGTATGCCAAGTAGTCAACCGGGCAAAGATCGTTGATACCTACTACCTGAATGTCATCGCGGTTCTGTGCAGCGCGAAAAACGAAACGGCCGATACGACCAAATCCGTTAATACCAATTTTTATCATTTTACTTTATGTTTTATAAAGGGTTAAAATATATTATCCTTAAATACGGGGTGGCTGCCGACAGTCAGAATCCGGGGGTGCCGGCATGCCCCGCAGCGAATATCGCAAATAAATTCACTTTTATTCGTCTGACGTGTGCAAAGTTACAAAATAAATTCTATATTTGCATAGAATTACAGTATTAAATAATATAAAATTCAAGTATGAAAAGTTTCTTTAAAGAGTTTAAGGATTTCGCCATTAGGGGCAACGTTGTCGACATGGCTGTGGGTGTAATCATCGGAGGCGCTTTCGGGAAGATTGTGTCGTCAATAGTGAATGACATAATAATGCCTCCGATAGGCTGGCTGATAGGTGGAGTGAACTTCAACGACCTGAAAGTGACCCTGCCGTCCATCCATGATGCAGCAGAGGGCGTGGCACCGGCGACAATCAACTACGGCAGTTTCATACAGACTGTCATCGACTTCACCATCATCGCTTTCTGTGTTTTCCTCATGATAAAGCTCATCAACAAGATGATGAAAAAGAAAGCTGAGGAGAAGGAAAAGCCCGCAGCTCCGGCACCTTCCAAGGAAGAGGTTCTGCTTACGGAGATACGCGACATCCTGAAAGAGAAGAAATAAGGCTCGCGCGTGATGCGTACAGCCAATTCAGCCCGACCCGGTCTTAATACAGTTATGGCTGTTTTATAATCTATTGTCGACTTTCTTTATTTTTTCCGCGCTGATGCCGCCATCCTGTTTTCCGATTTTTGCACGTTGATGCCCATCACATCCATACAAAAGAGCGATAAAAACAGCATGTAGGCAGAACGAAGTGCTGATAGAACAAAATGACCGATTAGGGTTTAAGTCCGGTCTTTCGGGACCGGACTTTTTCATTTACATCCAAGCATACAATCTTTTCCGCAAGACCGTCATGGCGCGTTCCCGGTGTCATGGCATATAACACACGTCCGTCCCCCTCCACGACAGCCGAACAGCAATTATGTCCACACTCCTTCCACTACGCATGTCGGAACGACAGGAATGATGGCGGCAATGAGGCGTAATGCGCATTGCGCCATATGTGAAAACCGTCATGAAAGGGCAAAGACGTCCTGACAGCGGGCAATGGCTGTATGTGCAGCATGAGGCATGAGGCGGCATTTCACATTTATATATAACGCACCGGAAGGACACGGCATGGCTCTCCCTTAACGACTCGCCTGCCGCACAGAGATGGAATTAACTTAAATCCGAGATTATTTTAACACTCCGATTTTCCTGCTTACAGAATGCGTAACAGCAGGAAAAGCCTTCCGGAAGTCATGAAAAATATATTCCGCCAACAGTACGCAGGCGTTCTTCACTCCCGAAAAGCCCGTTCCGCAATGCGTGGAAGGCTCTCTGACGACACCAGACAGCACGTTTGGCACTACAGGAAAGCCTGTTTCGCAAGTCCGAAAGCACCGTTCCGCACGACAACAATAAGACTTCCGGAGCGCATAATTTCACAATCTACTGACTGACAACGCATTGCGCAAACCGCTCATTTCCGAGCCATACGCGGCAAAAAAGAATCCGGCTGGAAATACGCGAGTATTGCGGACATACGCATCCGGTGATTGCCGGTTTTAATTGTCTTATTTCGCATATCTCAGACTAATGGCCTCCGCATCCATGCAGTATATCCTCCTTACATATATAAAGACGCTCCCGAACACCGGAACATAATGACACAAGCACCGGCTTCGCGGTTGTCTTCCCCTGCATTTTGTCATGTAGTGTTTGCAATTTGCGGTAAAAATACGACAAATGGTTTTGTTTCTATCCGTAAAAGTATTACCTTTGCAATATAAATTAATAAAAATTTACAGTTGTTTTATCTTTCAGGATATTCAAGGAGAACTAAAGACAAGAGGAAAAATGAGAGTACTGACATTCAGACCGAAACTTATTTCAACGCTCAGAAACTACAACCGGAAGACTTTCATGGCTGATGTCATGGCAGGAGTGATAGTAGGCATCGTGGCTCTGCCGCTTGCCATAGCCTTCGGCATAGCCTCGGGAGTGACACCGGAGAAAGGCATCATCACCGCCATAGTGGCAGGCTTCATCATCTCAATGGCAGGAGGCAGCAAGGTGCAGATAGGCGGACCCACCGGAGCTTTCATCGTAATAATATATGGTATAATACAGCAATACGGCATGCAAGGGCTCACCATAGCCACGCTCATGGCTGGAGTGTTCCTGCTGCTCTTCGGACTTCTGCAGCTGGGCACCATCATAAAGTTCATTCCCTATCCCATAATTGTGGGATTCACCAGCGGTATTGCCGTCACGATTTTCACCACACAGATAAAGGACCTGTTCGGAATGACAATAAGCGACATGCCGTCAGACTTCACCGAAAAGTGGATAGCCTATTTCCGGAATTTCCACACTGCCGACATGTGGAGTGTTTTAATAGGTGTGATGAGCATCGTCATAATATCCGCCACACCGAGATTCAGCAAGAAGATTCCCGGTTCGCTCATCGCCATAATACTGATGACACTGTTTGCCGCAGTACTTAAAAACCGGTTCGGAGTGATGTCCGTAGAGACCATTGGCGACCGTTTCTCCATTAACTCAGGGCTTCCCGACGCGCAACTGCCTGAAATGACGTGGGCGACAGTGAAGGCTCTCGTGTCTCCGGCATTCACCATCGCCATACTCGGAGCCATAGAGAGCCTGCTCTCGGCTACGGTAGCAGACGGTGTGACGGGCGACCGTCACGACTCCAACACCGAACTTATGGGTCAGGGAATAGCCAACCTCGTATCTCCACTTTTCGGAGGCATACCTGCAACGGGAGCCATAGCACGCACCATGACCAACATCAACAACGGAGGAAAGACGCCGGTAGCCGGAATAGTACACGCTGTGGTGCTGCTGCTCATATTCCTTTTCCTTATGCCGCTGGCAAGATACATACCGATGGCATGCCTTGCCGGAGTGCTCGTGGTGGTGGCATACGGCATGTGCGGATGGCGTTCGTTCGTGACGCTTCTGAAGAATCCGAAGAGCGACATAACCGTACTTGTAATAACATTCCTGCTGACCATCATCTTCGACCTGACCATCGCGATAGAAGTGGGACTGATAATAGCATGCCTGCTCTTCATGAGACGAATGGCGGAGACGACAGACGTGAAGGTGGTGCTCGACGAGATTGACCCCTACGAGGACACCGACCTCGAACACGAGAACAACGAACACCTCGCCATACCCAAGGGTGTGGAGGTGTATGAGATAAACGGTCCTTACTTCTTCGGTGCCGGAAACAGGTTCGAGGAAATAATGGCTAATATGGGCGAGAGGCCGAAAGTGCGCATAATAAGAATGAGAAAGGTGCCGTTTGTAGACTCCACCGGCATACACAATCTGTCGAACATGTGCCTGATGAGCCAGAAAGAAGGAATAAGGATTGTGCTCTCGGGCGTGAATCCGAAGGTGCACAAGGTGCTCGGACATGCCGGATTCTACGACATGATTGGCGAAGAGAACATATGCAGCCACATTGACATCGCACTGGCAAAGGCAAAGGAAATTGTGGAAAACGGCAGTGTGCGGCAGCATACAGTCCGCTGAACATAGGACAGACATTAACTGAAAAGAAGCAGAAAGGCGGAAACCGTAGCATGTTTCCGCCTTTCTGCCTGCATATACCGGTCCTCTCACACGTCCCGAAGCCTAATCCTTGCCACACGCCCGACCGCCACTCATCCGAACACCACCAGCTCTCTTGGCAGCTCAATGGTCTTCTTGCGCTCAAACCAGAGTCTGTTGCTGCCGCTGATATGCCTCACGGTGTGTCCCGATATGATGTAATAACGCAAGGCGTAGGCGTCCATATGTTCGGCAAAAGCCGCTTTTATGCGCGAGCATTTCTCGTTCACGGCATTGTTGAGCGGATTGGTAAGCCGCCCGACACTCTCTCTTATCACCTGCCGGCTCACCCTATTGCACATCGGAGTATATATTTCCGCAAGCTCGTCGGCATAGTCACGGAGTCGCTTGAACTCTATTCCCTCAACATGATTGAGAAAAAGGATGTATAGAGCCTTGTGCAGAGGCGACAGCTCAACCTCCTTGTTCCATTTGGCGAGTATGAAACGATAGTCTGGCGTAATACGCAGTACACTCAGGCTGTCGCGCGCCGCCTCCACGCACAGCCGCTCAAGGTTGACGCCGCCTATGCCTTGCAGCATAAGGTCGTAGCGTCCCTCAGCCTGAAGCTCCGTGCATATTCTGCGAAGCATTTCCACTTTTTCGTCGTTGCTCATACGTGTGTCATGAATTACTCGTCGTGGTCTTCAAAGATTGTAGTGGAGAATTTCCTCCAGTATTCCTTCATCTTTTCCACGATGTGTCTGGACGACGGAAGTTCGTCTTTCATTACGTTGTCCTCGTCATTACGTGCATCACCGCATTCCTGCCCGTCACTGTTTTCCATATCAGCCGCCGCCTCACAGATGTCCGCCGGTGTGGTTTCTACGGCGTTTCTCTTAGTCTGTCTGCGTCCCTTGCCATAGAGTTTCTCTATTATCATGTTCAGATATTCCCCGTCGGTAAGGTCGAGTTCCTTCATCTTCTCCTCATCCCAAAGCCTGTTCTCGAATCCTGTCGCGAGAATGGTGAGCTTCACATCCTGTCCGAGAGAGTCGTCCCGGGCTATTCCCCATATGACGTCGATGTCTGGATTGAGCGAATCGGTGAACGCGTCAATCTCGTCCATCTCATCCACATACAGCTCCGCCTCCGAACTGGTATATATGTTGAACAGAATCCTCTGTGCCTTGTCAATGTCGCTTCCGTAAAGAAGCGGAGAATTGAGAGCGTCCTCAAACGCCTTTTCCACGCGGTGCTGCCCTGACGCCCTTCCCATTGCCATAATAGCTCCGCCGCCATTGCGCATGGTGGTCTCCACATCGCGGAAGTCGGTGTCGATGTTTCCGGTGATGGTGATAAGCTCAGAGATGCTCCTTGTGGCGTTGCACAACACCTGGTCGGCACGCCTGAACGCTTCCGTCACCGGTATGTGCTCGCTGTTGTACACATTGCATATCTGCTGGTTGTTTATTATCAGAAGCGCGTCCACATTCTTGCGCATCTCCTCCAATCCTTTCAAAGCCTTCAGTATCTTTCTGCGTTTCTCGAAGTAGAAAGGCAGTGTCACGATTCCTATTGTGAGTATTCCCATCTGCCTTGCCACACCTGCCACAAAAGGCGCGGCGCCTGTTCCGGTGCCGCTTCCCATGCCTGCGGTTATGAAAGCCATCTGTGTCCCGTCGCTGAAAAGCCTCTTCAGCTCCTCTGTGTTCAGCTCTGCCTCCTTACGTCCGCGCTCCGGGTCGGCTCCGGCTCCAAGACCGGTCTTTCCCAACAGCACCTTGTGTGGCACGGGCGACGAATTGAGCGAGGATGTGTTTGTGTCGCACACGCAGAAGCTCACGCCGTCTATTCCCTCCCTGAACATGTTGCTGGCAGCGTTGCATCCTCCTCCGCCTACACCCACTACCTTTATTATCTTTCTCTTGGACAAATCTTCCGGTATCGGAAAATCAAGCAATTCGACATTTCCATCCATAAATATAAAGTAAAAAAACAGTTGTAATTGCAAAACTAATGTTTTTCTTTTCGTCCGTAGAACAAATGGGAAAAACAAACCTTGCAAAAGCTGAAAAAAGCCGGAACGGACGGCTCAATCGTCTGCAAGTCTTCGGTCTGAGTTGTGTCAGCCATCATCACACGTAGCGGGAACGCGAAAGGCAGACGTGACGGGAATCGGTTCCGGATTGAATACTCCTCCATACAGCCTTCAATCGCCCGTCATATCAGTAAACGCTCCGCTACACAACAAGCCGTCGCAACGGAACCGCATACGGATAAAATAAAGGTAGGAGGAATGTTTCATTGTCCCTCCTACCCTTCTTACAATTTATCATTATCCGAATACGGAAGTGATGCTGTCATCATTCCCACTCGATTTTTATTATATACTGATTATAAGCAATATATATGGTATATATAATTTGTAGGGTACAATTATAGGGTACAGTACTATTTTTCTTGTTGTGCCTATATATCACCGACTTATGCCGATTTTCAACAAAAAAATTCTATCTAATTTTTTGCCCTCCTTTTTTACCCCTAAATACATCATATTACTTTAAGTAGCAAATCACCCCATCTTATAAGTCGTATCCTCTTGTAAATGTACGCCTTAACTGCCGTATCCTGGCTCTTATTATGCTTATTAGTGATAAGTACAGTAGGAAGTTGTCGATTTGCCGTGTCTCTCAAAAAAATCTTCAGAAAATTTGCGCATTAAACTTATTACTCTTGATAAACTTTCCAATGTACACCATATTTATATATATAATAATAGCATAAACACATAAGCAATGAAAAGACAGTACAGAGAATTATCTGATGAAACAAGGGCTAAGATTAGCCAAAGTATGAGAGGGAAAAGCAAATCATTCACACACAAAGAGGCTATTTCAAACGGCCTGAAATCCTATTGGAAGAATATCCCTCATAAGCCGACAGCAGACTGAAAATAATGAGGTGGGGAGGTATAACTCCCTACCTTTCATTACTACTTGTCAAGGTGACAAAACTTGTCAATCAGCAAGCAAAATAAAGCTATACATAAATATATAAATGATTCGTTTTGATAAACTCAAGATTGTTACTGACATAAACCATATTAGCAATATAGATGAGAAAGCATTTACCGCTCAAAGCATCGGAGGTCTTCTTTTGTATCATAAGTACAGCATTGATAAGCCGTATCAGTTGTGCATCATCGCTAATTACCAACACAGTGAACTGTCCATAGAGTTTACAGGGAAAATCCTAAGAGATGAATACATCAATCTTATAAATCAAACCAATATCAAAAAGTGCTTTGAAGAAATTAACCGATTAGGAATCTGTACACTTGCCATTAATGACATTATTCAAAAATCAGAGGTAGTAAAATGCGATGTTACGAAAGATGTATGTTACAGCGAACTTGATAACCTTGTTTCTTATATCAAACAGAACCTCAGCAATTACAAGAAATGGATTCCCAAAGAAAAGCAAAATGGAATAGTGCTAGAAAACTCTGCCGATACACCTCGACACCGTAAACGTCTTACCATTTATAACAAAGAACATGAACTTGGTCTTAGCGGAAACAAAGAATTTCTTGGGCTTTTGTCCGATCAAAAAGCATTACTTGATTACTTTAAAGGTAAAATCCGTTTTGAGCTAAATATCAACACAAAGGTACAAATTCGCGCCTTGCTTGAAGTACAAAACAATACATTAGAAGATATATTGGCCTCAACAGCTAATCCGTTGGCTACAGTTCTTAATGAAGCCGTAAGAGGAATAGAGAAAACTCCGTGCGTAAAGAATGTATCGAACTATCTGCGATATTTACTTTTGAAAGATTGTAAATTCAATATGATAGAAGTTGAGGCAAAAATTAGGTCTTTATCTTCAAAGAATACAGCGATTAGCAGAGCTATGCAACCATACAGACAACTTCTAAATGACTTGAACCGTTCTGCATATCCTGATGTAAAAATACAAGAGCTAATAAGTATGGTATGACTGCGGAAATGCGGAGGTGCGGAGTTTCTTTTCTCACTTTTCCAATTTAGAGAATTTCGATTCCGCACTTCGCACTCCGCACCTGCAAAATATTCAAAAATAGCGATATTCACCTATAAGTGAATGTTTGTTGTTGCTCAATATATCCGAAATCTGCTTATCTGTCGATATATCAAGGATTTATGCAAAAGTAAAATATTCACTTCTGATTGTTTTTGAATGTTTTAGAAAAAAGAAAAGGTTGGCTATAGTTGACCAACCTAATTTTTAATCAATCCCAATAAAAGAATAGCAATAGTAGTGAAATGACAATTATAAAACTAATAATAGCTACAATACACCAAAAAACTTGTTCTCTTTTTTGCGGTATTGCTATATGCTTTTTGCATATTCTATCGGTTAAATAGAAGCTCAACAACAAAGTGATAATTCCTACAACACTAGGTATAATAATTTCCGATATATCTTTAAATTTAGTTAGCGAGTCTATTGAGTTATATAAACCAACTATCGTGATAAAGATTAGGATTACAATGGAAAAAAGTTTGAAAGACCAATCCACATATTTCACAACACCATCACTTAACAAAGTCGGCTTATTGCGTTTTAGAGCCGCAATAATTATAACAGACATATTTGTGAGATGTATAATGAATGCTGTGCCGTAACCTAAATCATGCCAAATTGATAATGCAATTCCTGAAATAATAGCGACTATTACAAGGTAAACAAGCCTATCCAAATAGGATTTTGCGATAAGCCACGAAGTGACTATTGCAATTATCGCACAAATGAAAGCATCATTAGAAATTCTTTCACCAATATAGTAGCCATCATAGTAGCCATCATTTAAGACATTACATGCAATTACAGACAAAACCATATAGGTAACAACCCCAACTATCAAAGGGATTGTTACGCTATATTTCTTTTGCTCCGCTGCTTGCTTTTTTCTGCTTATGGATTGCTTTTTTATATCTTTCCATGCAAAAAAGCAAAAGCCAACTAGTAGTACAAAGATAACTCCAAATACTATCATATTTAAGACTAATTTTGACTTGATTTATTTACCAATTATCGTAAGAGAAAGGCAAAGTAACAGTGCCGTTGAAACTGTATGTATTGCTGTCTTTACTCATATTGAGGTTGTCAAACGCAATGGTGATTTCGCTTTCGCTCGGATTCGTATTGGTAACAACAGCTTTAGCCTAAACGTAATTGTAGGAACTATCCCAAATTGGGTCATCAGAATCTTCTGTTAATGGAGTTAAGACTAAATCCATTTGAGCAACATCATCTCCAACTGTGGGACAAGCGGTATTCTCAAATTTGAAAGAATAGTAATCAACAATGATAGTTCCATTCCTTTCAATGTCAACGGAAATAGTGAAGTTGCCCGATTTTTGTGTTTCGTTCCAACTTCCCATCATTGAAACAAACGGCGAAACATTATATTTTGTTCCGTTAATTTCAATGGTATTGCCACCGTTGTTGTTTGTTGGGTCGTCATCATCGTCACTACAAGAAACTAATGCGAATGACGAAATGGCCATTAAAGCCACCATGAATTGATAAAGATACTTTTTCATAATCTAAAACTTTAAGTTGATATTGATGTTAAACTATAACGACATTAACGCCTTTTGCGTTAAGTCTTGCATACCGATTGCCCATTGCCGCAATTCTTCATAACTGTCAGCCAAGTCGTCACGTCCAAGACTTTTCGCCTTCCTCTTTGCCTTACTTGCAGAACGTTCTAATGCAGAACAAGATTTCATTAAATCGTAATAAGATTGAGGAGGATTCAATGGATAGTACCGTCCTGTTGCTCGGTCACGTTGGAACTGACGGTAAGCCCTGTCAACTTTTTGTTTGCGCTCTCTTATTTCCTTTTCATATTCTAATAGGTTGTCTTGGCTTTCAGAGTTCGGCTCTGCCCTATTTGTCGATGAAGGCTCGCCTTTTGAATAATACAATTCATCTGAAAATTTTAACAATTGTCTATTTGCATCCATCACAATATATGTATCTTCAAAACGGATTTCATTCTCCGTTATAGAATACTTACCGTTGTACGTCAACTCACCCTTGCTGTACGTTTTAATACTTTGAGCGTTTCTGTCTATTACAAGTTGGCTACTCATGAACATTGTTCCCCATGAAGTATCAACATTGCCCTCAAAAAACCACGAACCATCAATCCATTGAGGCCCTTTCAAACGGTCATTTTTTTCTTTTGCTTTTTGCATTTCTGCATTGACTTTTGCTTGTTCAATCTTTGAATAGTCCTGTTTCTTAAAAGTTTCATTTCCATTCAAATCAACATACCCGTAGATACTGACATAATCGTCGGAATACCATTCTTCCATGCCATACCCCCTTTGACCGTATTCCAATGTAGCAACAGCAACGCCACAAGAAAAATCACCAATGGTGGTATATTTTGCAGGGACTATGATATTCCCGATGCTGTCTTTATATCCGACTTTTTCACCCTCATAATATCTTACATACAATTCTTTCTTTACAACTTCTTCGGGCTTTTCAATTTGATTACCATTCTTATCTATGTAAATAATATCAGCAATGACACCTTCGGAAGGCTCTTTTGCTGGAATATGTACTTCACAGACACCATTCTTGAATTGAGGAAGATTCCTGTTCATATTAAAATCCCATATAAACTTATTGGATAGTTCCTCTATATATTTTCCATCCTTACCTATGAAGTTCAGTTTCCCATCCAAAAAGACACTTGCCACAGATTCCGAAAAACTACCTGCCTGCTGAAATTGGGGCTTTATAACAACTTCCCCTTTTGTGTTGATATATCCGTATTTGCCGTTCTTGTCTATGATGACCGCCATACCTTCGGAAAAATCAAAGCCATAATTACCATATTCAGTGCCTTTGTATATGCAAGGGATTACTTCATCGCCTTTTGCATCAATATATCCCCATAAGCCGTTGCGTTGTACAAGTGCAAGACCTTCGTGAAAACTCCCCAACTTATCATACTTCCGTATTTTGTTTGCAAATTGCTCTGTAATGACAATGGTCGGCTCTGCCTGTGCCTTTGTAAAATAGAAGGACAAGCCTCCACCAAGCAAAGCCAACAGCAATACAACCACAACGACATAAACATTTTTACGACTTTTCTTTTTAGGCAAGATGTCATTTTCCTGTTCATATATATTACCGTCTTGTTGTGTGTAAGTATTATTAGACTTAGCTATGGGATTGCCACATTTGGGACATGACTCTGCTCTATCAGAAACCATTTGCCCACATTCGCTGCATTTAATAAGTGCCATCTGCTTCTGTATTTTGTTCGATAACTATTGCTGAAAGAACACAATCTTCCACATCATTTAGTGTAAGGTACGAGTCGTTAATGTTCACTTCTCCGTATTCAGATTCAGTTTTTTCTTTATTTATTTTCTTTGCTGATGCAACCAACATTATATTGGAAGGAATATCGGCAACTTCAAACTCCAAAACATCCGCTTCTGCTCCCTCTGCAAATTTTATGTCAGCTCCAAATTTATCTGCCATATCTTTTGCAGTCATACCAACATAGATGCCATTGTCCATCTTCAACTTTGGGGAATACACAACAATCTTTCCAACATTTGTTGAATATATGCCGTTATCCATTAAGGAATAACATTCAAGAGCCGCCATTAACTCATCATTATCATACAACAAGAGATAAGGCGTTCCTTTACCAAGAGCCATTTGCTTTATCCCCATTTTATTGTAAAAGCCACATTTTGTTTCATTGCAGGAGGTGATTTCTTCTTTTGTAGGAGGCCAACTACTTTCCTCAACAATCAAGCATTCAGCCAATGGTGTACCTATTTTCAATTCGCCAACACCTTGTTCTGTGACGGTTGGAAAACTCTTGTTTGTTGAACTTAAATCCTTTGTCTGTTCACCACTTTTCGAAGATTGAGAATTGCATCCGAACAACAATAATGTTGAAAGAGCAACTGAAAAATAAAGTTTTGAATGTTTCATGATTCCGTGTATTTATCCGTCAATTATTCAATTTCTTTTATCAAGTGAAACACTAAGTTCTTTTGACCCGTCTATTGCGAATCCATCATAGTTTTGTCCGTCAATTTGGATTTGAAACTTGTTCATTCCGTCTTTCCCTGTAAAAACATATTCATTCCCAACAATTTCACCGTCCATTTTTATTTTGCCACCCAAATCAACATTTGTGTATATGCATTCCGATAGATTGTCGCCATCCTTCACAAATGCCAATTCAATGGGATAAGTACCGTTTGCATCTGTCATTGAGCCATAAAGTGTTATGTTCTCCAATGCTTCAGTTGCGCATGAATCAGATACAACAAAGTTGTCATTCTCCGTTGCAACAGCCAAAGATTCTGAAAGCAATTCGTCTTGTTTGACTGCTTCTGTGTCGGCAATAGCTATTGTGTCTTGTTGTTGGCCGTTTGAACCGTTATTATTGTTTTGCAAAGCAAACAATACTCCACATCCGATAATCACAACTACAACAATAGCAATTATAATACCTTTCTTGCTACCTCTTTGTTGAGGTTGAGGATTGTCGTTTGCAACTTCCTCTTTGGAGGTATTCAATGTTGTAGTGTGAGGCTCTACCGATTGTTTTGTTTCTTCCTGTTGCTCCATTGACAAACGCACAGAGTAACCGCATTTAGGGCATTTCTCAGCTTTGGAAGAAACCATTTGCCCACAACCTTTACATTTTATCAGTGCCATAGTTTCAACTTATTTTAGGGAACATTTTACTCCAACCTCTTTTACAGAATCGGATAATAACCCTCCAAATCTGAGGCCAATAACGATGAAGAGCTTTACATAATGCGCATGATGCAATAATGATACCAAAAACAGCTAATGCAATCCAAATAACACTTGCGATAAAGCCTATAATGGAGACTATTGTGATTTTAGTATCTTGCTCCATACCGCTTTGAATTACCAAGTTTATTATGAGGGCATTAAACCCAATATAAAGTAACACGCCAAGTATTAGCCACCATATTTTGAAGAATTGCCAAACTAATGTGTATACTACGATTTTAAAATGGAGATTGAAGAAATAGAAAATGTTGTTGATAGCATCATATTCTTCTTGTTTGTTACTATCTCTACAAGTCAAATGCCACGGGCCTAACAACCATCCTATAAAAGGATGTTTTCTATCTAATGCACCGATAGGATAGTTATACATTGGCCACGGGTCTTTGAAAAACCATGAGTTCGATTTGAATGGAGAATAAGGCTCTTTTTCATTGAAATGATTATGAATAAAAGCCGATTCCGTTTGCCAATCGCTTTTGTTGGCTTGCTCATCGTTATGTGTATCTTCAACAGGGCATCCACAATTCGGACAGGTCGTTGCGCCATTAGGAATGAGCGAGCCACATTCTTCACATCTTCTTTCTGCCATAATGCAATAATTTACAGTTGCACCTATGGCCCTGCGATGCGATTTTCTTATTTAAATTTTGAGGCATAAGAAGAAAGTGAGGCCACCATCCACCTCATCCACCGTGTAGGGCTTCGACTCCCTTGTAATATAGATAAGGAGAATAGACAACCCCACTTTGGATGGTATATCGTTTAGACACAATATACACACCAAAGAGAGCGTCCTTCTCATCTTATTCTGATATTACCATACGGTGAGTTGTCGAAGTTCACACGGTCAGAATAAGCGAAAATGCGCTTTCTTTCAATATGTCCGTACTTGCTTTGCGCTAAGTACGTCACAAAGATACGCATTTTCAAGAGAAGAACACTCAAATTCTTAAAATAAATTATCCAACAGCTAAAAATCAAGCAAATCATACGTCTCGAGTAACTCTTTTTCTCTGATACCCAAGTATATTTTAGTAACTGATACATTGCTATGATTAAACAGTTCAGACAATTTCATCAACGCCATATTTGCATTTTCTCCACTACTTTCATACACTTTTCGACCAAATGTTTTGCGCATACTATGAGTTGAAAAATGCTCGATTTTAAGATTGTACTTTTTCTTGATTTCCTTAAATAATATATTGATTCTCTGTGTGCTATACACTACCTTCTTTTGAGATAAAAAACACTTTTCATTGTCATTTGTGATATGTAGAGCGTCATGACATCGTTTTATATGCTGTTGAAAATCCGAATTTACTTTTACAGTTCTGCGCTTGTTCGTCTTTTTCTCGTTGAGGGTGAATTTGTAATCATCAAGTAACATAGACCAAGTTAAGGTTAGAATATCACTGATACGCAATCCAAAGAAGCAACCACAACCAATAAGGAGCGACATACGGTAATTGCCATCTCTATACAGTTTTCTGATTAAGGATAACATCACATCCCATTCCATATAGTCCGAAGTCTGATATTTGTGAATTGCCTGTTTCATAACATTCAAATTTGCTGATTATTTTCTGTTTCTGAATATCTTTAATGCCTTACTGCTTGTAAGTTTCTTATTATCAACGCATATTCAAATCTGTGGAGAAAATGAATATTATTATGCAGCCATCTTTTGGCTGTCTCCCATTGGCAAAATGATTGCCATTAGTTCGGCTTTCTTTATCTCAAACCGCTTGTTGGCTTCTTCGTTTTTGTTCCACATATTAGCGTGTACATTTTCATAAGTTAGAGTCCATAAATCACGCAAGGCTTTTCTTATGTTTGCATTGGAGATAGAGGCTACAAGTTCAACAAAATAGCGCATTGAACCTCTTGCGTTGTCAATGGCAGGATGGGTAAAATCGCTCATCATCCAATACCAATCATGATTGCTCATTACTTCTAGTGCCTTATTTATGATTTCTACTGTTGCCATATCGTTTGAACTCTTATTGTTATTACTTTGTTTCTTAATCACAATGCAAAGATATGACATTTACTAAACATACGCAAGTTTACAAAGCTAAAGAATCTAAAATAGATGATTTATATTTATTATTTGCCATATTTTCCGTATCTTTGTAAGAAAAAGTATATATGGAAGCGACAGAAAAGAAAGAACGCACGGTTATACATTTGCAGATTGGAGATGTCCATGAGTATTACGGCAGCATCGCCAACATTTATGAATTCCACTCATCAGAAGAACTTGGAATAACATACGGCTCGCTGCGCAACTATGGTTTATCGCCGTCTAAACCATACCAAAATTCAAAGTGTACCATTAGGAAAGGTGTGCTGCACCAAAAGGCTGGTGGCAGAGGTATCAAAAAAGTAAACATATAAATAATATGACAGGCCATGAAACTTTACGGATATACTACGGTCTTTAGATATGTATATGAGAATGAGAGTATAGAAAACTTCTACTATTTTTGTTCGGATGAATATATGCCATCTGACAAAGAAGTTGATGAGATAAAGGAAGATTTGGAGATTGGCGATAATGATATATTTGAACTGTTCGGACATACGGCCAATGACTTTAATGGAGACAATTATCTTTCAGACCGTTTGAGTTCTGCCTTAACAGTAGAAAATACGCCAAAAGAATATATAGATTTGCAATTGGCCTATATAACCACACAATACATTGACAAAGAAGATAAGATTGGAATAATAAAGTCCTTAATCAAGTTGTATCAACAAAAATGCAATTTCAAGCAGTATAGAAATATGTATAAAGTTAATCTATATGCACTGAATAAACTGTTGTATGCTTTGGAAGAAAGGGAAGAAATTAAATCGACTCGGAGAGATTTTGTTGTCACACAACTAAGGCACATATTGGGAAATAATAATAATGAGATACTATTGAAATTGGCTTCAAAAGAAAATGTTAGAGCCGTAAAACACCACCTCGACAAAATAGAACAGCTTTACAAGATTAAAGAAGAAAAATCTCAATATAGAGTTGGCATTATACTCATGCTGTTCATAGATAGATGCAGTCTACTTTTACCTACAATCCAGGGAAAACTATCAGTAGCATCAAAATTTATAGCAGAATACTATGGAATAGAAGCACCGACATATAGAAGAAACATCCTATATAAATACATTGATAAGAACAATCCGACAAGACCTCTTTATAAGAATATCATACACGAACAAGAAGAGTTTTGGTATAGGCTAAAAAGGTAGGATTTTTGATTTTCACGAGATTTGCACAGATTAAGCATAAACTTAATATAAATTACTAGCAATCAGTGGCTTATATTTTATATGCAGCTTTCAAAATTGCAATCGGAGCAATATCTACATACCTTTGCAACGTCGATGAGGCCAAATTGACATAGGAAAAAAGATGTTAAATATCTAAAATGTTTTAACTATGATTAAAAGAATAAATTCTGGTAGTGAAAAAGAAGTATTTGGGTATGATACTCTTAATCAAGTTATTGACGAAGGCAGAAAGGCGGGCAAGCTGAAACCTTTGTTTAAGAATCTGTGGTTTGAGCAAGAGTTGACTATGCTTTTCGGAGTCACAAATGTAGGAAAAAGTATTTTAGGCATTCAGATAGCCGAAGAGATAGCTCGGAGTGGAGAAAAAGTAATCTACTTTGACTACGAAATGACTATGCAGCAGCTTTGTAGACGGTACTGCAATGATAATTTGTCAAGGCGGTATCAATTTTCGGATAATCTTATCAGACCTGATTTAGAGCATGATAAAAATCTTTCATTCAGACTGCGGAACGAGCGATTGCATACGAGAATGGAGGAAGCTGTAAACGTGTGTGGTATAAAGAATTTTATCATTGACAACATCACTTCTTTAAACAATAAGCTGTCAAACGGTGATCAAGCCGCTAAATTCATGCTTGAACTTAAAAACAAAGTGAATAAGTTGGGGGCAAGTGTTTTGTTGATAGGACACACGCCTAAGGAGTTGCCTAACAATCGAACTCTTACTCTTGATCGGCTAGCAGGGAGCAAAAACATCAGTAATTTTCTCGATGCTTGCTTTGGTGTCGGAAAGGTAACAGATGATAGTGAAGCTAATTCCATATATATAAAGCAGTTAAAAGCAAGAAGTTGTCCTATTACACTTAATGAGAACCGTGTACTTGTCTGTACTTTGAAGAAAAGAGAAGATGAGTTCCTCGGATATGAGGAAGTGGGCTTTGACGTGGAAAAGAACTTATTGAAAGGACATATAGATATAACCCCACAGAAAGAACAGGCTTATCTATATTACTCTAAAAATAAAAGTTATAGAAAGACTGCTGAAAAGATAGGAGTTAGTGATAAAACTGTTAAAGCATGGATTCAAGATTACATCGCTTACCACAACGTAAAATTAGATAATTCATTGGAAAACAAAGAAATATCAAAATCAAACGAGAACAAAAAGGATTAGTGGTAATTGTTTACAAAGAAAGGAGCGAACCGTAATTTGCGATTCGCTCTTTTTGAGTTCATATCAGAAAAACTCCCTTGCAAGTTCCACCATTTCCTCGTCATCTATACAGATATACTTCAAAAAATTTTCTTCCGTTGTGTGGCCAGTAAATTTCATTACCATAAGACTATTATGACTCTTTTTATATAGATTGGTAGCAAAACTCCTTCGGGCTGTATGACTTGAAACCAATTTCCATTTAGGTGTTGCCTCTTGTTCGGTTTTACCGCCTTTTGACACATTATTATATATAATTTCGTCTATACCTGCAATCATGGCGCACCGCTGGATTTGACGGTTAAAGGCAGATTTGTAAACGGGACTTGGAAATTTACCATTATACTTTTTATAAATAGAAACCACCTCATCAGACAAAGGTATTACCACTCGTTTTTGTGTTTTTTGGGTATTAACGGTTAACGTCCGATTTTCTAAATCCCATTGAGAAGCATTGAGCAAATGAAGGTCGCTTATGCGCAACCCTGTTTTGCAACCAACAATGAATAAATCTCTTGTTTGCTCTATACTACTTTTTAAGTCTATTTTATTTAGCACCTTAAACTCATCTGTAAAATCAAGTGCATAGATACGGCCTATTTCATCATCTGTAAGATAAATGTGTTTCACGTTATATCCCTTAGACTTCCAACTGTGAAATGACTTGTCAGTTATCAGCCCATCTTCTTCGGCTTGTTTTAGCCATACTTTCATAATTGAATTTGTCGCACATACAGTATTGGGAGTATAGCCGCAGTCTAGCAGGAGAAAAGCCTCCATCTTTTCTTCAAAGTACTTATTGAAAATCTGAAAACTATTTATCATACCATAGTGCTGCAAGAATTTTTTGAATCGGTTAAGCACTATTCGATGATTGCTTATCGTCTGAGACTTCATGACTGTACCTGTACGCCTAATGGTGTGAGTTGGAAGTTTGGCAATGTATTCCTCAAAATACTGCGTAGGCGTTTGATTTTGCTTTTTAATTTCCTCGACTTCCTTTTTATGATATTCCGTTATAACACCTCGGATAATCCTTGCTATTTGGGCTGGATAAGGAATTGCAATAACAGCCGTTTTTACTCTTCTCCATTCTTTATGCGCTTCAAAAATTTCTTCAAATCTCTGTTGAGCATAGTTCAAGAAACGATTTACACGTTTTGCATTTCGTGTATCGACTTGCTTTTGTTGCCCCGATTCTATAACAATTGCTCTTTGCGTTTCCTTGTCCCACCATTGAGGCAAAACAGACTCTTGTAGAGAAATCTTGTACCGTTTATCCAGTGAAAACATGACATATAAAAGTGCAGGCTTGGATTTGTCGGCCTGACTTTTTAATACGAACTGAAACTTTGTTGCCTTTGCCATATCGTTTTTTGGGTACAAAAGTATAAAAAAATAATTGTACCCCACAAGCGCAGGGTACAATTTTGGGGTACAATATCAAAATTCAGGTTGGGATTTTAAAATACTGACACTTAGCAAATTCTATTATAAATGCTTGAAAATAAATAGATTAAAATAAAGTTTTGCTATACGTCAGAGATATTGCATTATTCCCACTCTATTGTCGAAGGTGGTTTTGAGGAAATGTCATAGCATACACGGTTTACTCCCTTTACCTTATTGATAATCTCATTCGACACCTTTGCCATGAAGTCGTAAGGAAGATGCGCCCAGTCGGCTGTCATGGCGTCTGTGGACGTCACCGCTCTGAGTGCGACAGGATGCTCGTATGTGCGTTCGTCGCCCATTACTCCCACGCTTCTGACTGTCGACAGCAGCACGGTTCCAGCCTGCCAGACCTTGTCATAAAGACGCTCTCCGTCCTCGCAGATGTAGTTCAGCATGTTCGTTATATATATGTCATCGGCATCCTGGAGTATGCGTACCTTCTCCGGGGTGATGTCGCCAAGTATTCTCACTGCGAGTCCGGGACCGGGGAACGGGTGGCGTTTGATAAGACGTTCGGGCATGCCGAGCTGATATCCTATGCGGCGCACCTCATCCTTGAAAAGCCATTTCAGCGGTTCGCAAAGCTGCAGATGCATCTCTTCCGGCAGTCCGCCCACATTGTGATGGCTTTTTATCACCTTTCCGGTGATGTTGAGGCTTTCTATACGGTCAGGATATATGGTGCCCTGAGCGAGCCATTTGGCGTCTGTTATCTTCTTTGCCTCGGCGTTGAACACCTCCACAAAATCGCGTCCGATTATCTTGCGCTTCTTTTCCGGGTCGTCAATCCCTTCCAAATCCTTGAAGAACTTGCTGCTCGCGTCGACTCCTATTACATTAAGTCCGAGACCTTCATAATCCTTCATCACCTGAGCGAACTCGTTCTTGCGCAACATTCCGTGGTCTACGAATATGCATGTAAGGTTCTTACCTATCGCCTTATGCAGCAAGACGGCACACACCGAAGAGTCGACGCCTCCGGAAAGTCCGAGAATCACGCGGTCGTCTCCGAGCTGTTCCTTTAGCTCCGCAACCGTACTTTCGACGAAAGAGGCGGCACTCCACTCCTGACGGCTGCCGCAAATGCCGACCACGAAGTTCTTTAACAGAAGCGAGCCTTGAAGAGTATGGAACACCTCAGGATGGAACTGGACAGCCCATACAGGCTTTTCGGAAGACGCATATGCCGCAAACTTGACATCTTCGGTCGAAGCTATCACATGGCAGTCTGACGGTATTGCGGTGATTGTGTCGCCGTGGCTCATCCACACCTGCGACTTGTCTTCGAAGCCACGGAACAGCGGGTCGGCAGTGTCAATGTACTGAAGATGGGCACGTCCGTACTCCCGCGTCTCGGTGCGCTCCACCTTTCCGCCGTTTGCATAGGATATGAACTGAGCTCCGTAGCATATACCCAGCACCGGATATTTGCCGACAAATCTGGAAAGATCAACCTTGAAAGCCTGCTCGTCGTGCACGGAATATGGCGAGCCACTCAGTATCACGCCGATGATTCCCTCTTCATCATCAGGGAACTTGTTGTAAGGAAGAATCTCACAGAAGGTATCCAGCTCGCGTACTCTGCGACCAATGAGCTGTGTGGTCTGCGAACCGAAATCGAGTATTATTATCTTCTGTTGCATTATATATTAATTATTAGTGTGTTCATTCTTTATTCAGATTTCTGACAAAAGCATCCGCGTCGTGCAGAACCGACAGCTTTCCGACATCCATAAGCCGCAAGTCGCTCTTGCACCATCCACGGATGTCAGCTCCGGCACATTCTTTCAGATAGAAATCCATTATTCCGAACTTCTCCGGGAAAGCGTCCATCATCCTTAGCAACGATGGAGATATGACATGTATTCCGGAAAAAGCAAGCATGCGGCAAGTCTGAATGTCGATGTCTTTATACGGAGATTTCATCTCGCCGGTCTGCAAGTTGGTCCATCCTTTCAGACGCATGTCATCGTCAAAAAGCAAATATCGGTTTGTCTCACGGCTGCTCACAAGAAGCGTGGCGTCCGCCGTCCTGCCGCAGTCATAGAATTTTCTGAGACTGACATTGCTGATAATATCTACATTATGGATAAGAACCGGAGAGTCGCCGGAGAAGAAACGGGAGGCTTTCTTTATTCCACCTCCGGTATCAAGAAGCCTGTCCGACTCGTCCGACACCTTTATATCGATGCCGAAATTGTCGTTCGCACGAAGATAATCGAGTATCTGCCCGGCGAAATGATGCACATTTATGACTATTCTGGAAGCACCTGCGTTTTTCAGATTCATTATCACGCGATGAAGCAGAGTCTCGCCTCCGACTTCCACCAGAGCTTTCGGAATGGTGTCGGTGATTGGCTTCAAACGTGTGCCGAGCCCGGCAGCAAATATCATTGCCTGCATCATCTTCAAGTAAAAAAGGATTTTTTACACGTGCAAAATTACTTATTTTATTTTAAACGGCAAAGGTTTTCACCCTGCGTTTGAATCTCTCGCCTTCAATACCTGCTCTATATTCTGCTCACGATGTACGATTTTCACCTCGATACCATACTTCGAATTGAGGTGCTCGGCAAGATGCTGGGCTGAATAAACGCTTCGATGCTGACCGCCGGTACAGCCAAACGAGAACATCAGATCGGTAAAGCCGCGCTGGATGTAACGCTCCACGTGCCTGTCCGCAAGTGAGTACACGCTGTCGAGAAAGGTAAGAATCTCACCGTCATCCTCCAGAAAGCGGATGACAGGTTCGTCAAGTCCCGTCAGCTTTTTGTATGGTTCATAACGTCCCGGATTATGAGTCGACCTGCAATCGAACACATATCCGCCGCCGTTTCCCGAATCATCGGCTGGTATTCCCTTTCTGTAAGAGAAGCTGAACACGCGGACCACAAGCGGACCCTTGCCGTCATACTTGGAGAAAGTGGCAGGTCCGTCCTGCGGATGAGCACTGAACACATTGTCGTCCGTTGTTTTAAATCCGTCGGAACGGTTAAGCGCAGGCTGCTCTATCCTCGCATACTGCGGCAGTTCTGTCAGCCTCCGCAACATGTCCATCATGTAGGGATAAGGGAAAGACCGCTGCATGGCGAGCAACTCGCGCAGGTTCTCCATAGCCAAAGGTATGGAGTCGAGGAAATGTCTCTTACGTTCAAAATAACCTCTGAAGCCATACGCGCCCAACACCTGAAGCGTACGGAAGAGCACGAACAGTCCCAACCGCTCCACGAAATAACGCACGGAAGGAACTTCGACATAGTCTTTCAGCGAATTATAATATACAGCCACAAGCTCACGTCTCAGTTTATGGGGATACCTTGCAGACGCCTGCCAAAGGAAAGAAGCAAGATCATAGTAGTAAGGACCTTTGCGTCCGCCCTGGAAGTCTATGAAGTACGGATGGCCACCGGCATCAAGCATCACATTACGCGCCTGAAAGTCACGGTAAAGAAAACAGTCTGAAGTCTCGGCGGTGAGGTCCTTTGCGAACAGCCTGAAGTTTGCCTCAAGCTTCAGCTCATGGAAATCGAGCTCCGAAGGTTTGAGAAAACAATATTTGAAATAATTGAGATCGAACAGCACACTTGCCTCATCAAACTCTGGCTGCGGGTAACAATTCTCCCACTCCAGACCGCGCGCGCCGCGTATCTGAATGTTTGGCAGCTGCCGGATTGTCTCAGTCAGCAGAGCCTTCTCACGCTGATTATACCTCCCGCCTGCCTGTCTGCCGCCGCTCAAAGCGTCGAACAGAGACACCGTTCCGAGGTCAGTCTGCAAATAACACAACTCATCCTCGCTTGCGGCAAGAATCTGCGGCACAGGCAACCGGCGCCTTGTGAAATGTCCGGACAAATAAATGAATGCGTGATTCTCATCGCGGCTGGTTCCTATCACACCTATGACAGTCGCTCCGTCAGCATCCGCCATACGGTAATACTCACGGTTACTGCCCGCCATCTGCAGTTTCTCAATGTGTACAGGAGACTCTCCACGCCATTGTCTGTACAGGTTTATCAACTTCTCCAAAACGTTCCTATTATATTATGTCAAACTTTTTATTCACACACAAGGACTGACAAGCTATGCCAGACACTGTTTTTTTTAAAGAGAACAGGCTGCGCCCGACAATCTGCGAGCAAGCTCTCATTGCTCTCACCGGCACTGTTTTTTTAAACAAAAACATACTTCCGCCAAATCACACGTCTCTGAAAAGCGCAGTCTGTAAGAACCGTCCGTGGTGCAGGCATCACAGTCCTATCACATCGCGAAATTAAGAAAAAAACATCAGAAAACCGCACTTGCAGCATTAAAAAGCGCAAGTGCGGTCAAAGTCGTCAGTCAGTAAGACTGCGGAATCACTGTTTTATTATTTTCGCCGTATAGACCTTATCATCACACCAAGCCTTGAGGAGATATACTCCAGCCGTCAAATCCGTCATGTCAATGCTCGAACAGTTGCCGTCCAAGACCTTTGCAACACTGCCGGACACTGAGCACAGACTGACTTTTGACACATTCCCGTCACATGACAGATTGAGTCTGTCCTTCACCGGATTAGGATATACCGACATTCTGCCGTCTTTCTCAGCTTCTGAGATGTTGTCCGTGACATCTGTAGTAAAATGGTATGAGCCTGAGCCGAGGCTGTAAACCATCATTCCATCCTCATATTTCACGAACTCGACTCCTTCCGCCTCCGATGCAGGCACGCCGTTTTCATAAACCGCCGCGTTCTCACCCGTCACAGGAAGATAAAGCGTTGCGGTGGCATTTGCAGGAACAACGACCTTATAATCATGCAATACGCCATCACCGGCAGTCCATGAAGAGACTATCTTTCCATAATTACAGTCGTAGCCGCAGTCCACTTTGTTTATCCTTTCCTGTCCGTCCGGTATGGAGGAACGGCTGTCTATGCACGGGCGAAGGATGATATGCCTGAATCCGGGATTATCCTCACTTACAGCGATACCAGCCATATTGCGGTACATCCATTCGCCCACCGCACCATAAGCATAATGGTTGAACGAGTTCATCGAAGCGTCACCGAAACCTTTTTCCTTTGTATAAGAATCCCATCTCTCCCACATTGTGGTAGCTCCCTGGTCTATGCTGTAGAGCCATGAAGGACATTCTCTCTGCAGCAACAGGTTGTATGCCTTGTCTGCAAGTCCGTTGTCAGACAGTGTGGTATTGATGACCGCCGTACCGACAAAGCCAGTATTAAGTTTCTCACCGTTTGATGTGATAAGGCTCTCAAGCCGTTTCGTGAGATAGTCATACTGGTTCTGATCCTTGTACAAGCCGAAGTTGAGAGCCAGAAGGCATGCTGTCTGTGTAGGACGTCGCAATGCTCCTGTCGAGGAAATGAAGAAACGGCTCTGGAACTCGTCCTTTATATTATTGAACAAAGTCTCATACATGTCAGCCTTCCGTGCGTATTCGTCGTTCTCGGATTGGCTCAACACCATTGACATCTTAGCCATAAGGCGGGCGTCATAAGCATAATATGCCACACTGACATAGCGCGGGTCTGTCGTTGCGAACGACAGCCAGTCGCCGTGAGCGGTGCCTCCACCCTGATACTTATAGCCGTCGCCCTGCTGCGTCGAGAGCCATGTCATGTATCTCTCCATCGACTCATAATTGTCCTCTATTATGCTCTTGTCTCCCGACATGAGGTAAACGTTCCACGGCACGATGATGCCTGCGTCCGCCCACGCGCCGTTTCCGAATTCCGTCCAGCTAACAGGAGCGATGTCATAGTAAGCCCCGTCCTCACGCTGACCGTCGCGTACGTCTGTCATCCACTTCTCATAGAATGCGGCGACATTCGAATTATACATCGCGGTATTTGTGAAAACCTGCGTGTCGGCAGTCCATCCCAACCGCTCGTCACGCTGCGGACAGTCTGTCGGAACGGAGATAAGGTTGCTGCGCTGCCCCCATATGATATTGCTGAACAGCCTGTTCACCATGTCGTTATCGGTCGTGACATATCCTATATCCTCATGCGACGAGCTTATGGGAACGCCTTTTATTGAAACCACCTCCACGTCTTCAGTCGGAGTAAGCTCGCAATAACGGAATCCGTAGAATGTCGTTGTAGGACTGTAAGTCTCGTTTTCCACACCCGACATTGTATAATACAGTTCCGCCTTAGCCGTGCGTAGATTGGCAAGATAGAGACTTCCCCCGGGACCGTCGTTGGCTCTGCTCTTCTCTCCGGTGTCGTTCAGCATCTCCGCAAAACGTAGATGCAGACGTGTGCTGCGCTTGCCGTTGACCTTGAACTCAACCCATCCTGCAAAGTTCTGACCGAAGTCGAATATGACAGACTGTCCTTTCCTGAGTTTCACCGGAGCGTCTCCGTCCACCTTGTCCACGACATTTATCATGCCGTAATCGCCCGAACCTTCTGTCGTACCCTCGTATATCGTGGCAGTCTTTACGGACAGTATGTTGTCGTCAAGCACCTTTACGAAAGGTCCTTTCTCCGCTTCTATCACGCCGTTGAAGCCAGTATTCTCAGCCACGGCATTCCATGTACTGATGTCGCTTCCGTTCCAGTCGGTCACGATGCGTGCGTCATACACCTCTCCGTCGTATATATCACCACTCTTCACGGCACCTTTTCTTGAAGACGCCCATGTGTCGTCGGTCACGATGACATCAGTAGTGTTGTCGTCATATGTTATCACCAGCTTGGCGATGAACCCTGTCTCAGGCGCGCCGTATATGCCTTTGGCTATCGCTCCAGCCCACCATCCCGGCGTGACGACAGCCCCTATGGTGTTCCTGCCTTCCACAAACAGTGACGTGACATCGTGCGACTGATAGAACACACGCTTGCGATAATCGGTCCAGCCGGGCTTGAGTTCCTCGTATACGGTTGTGCCGTCTGGCTGAAGATGTCCCACCCTACGTCCGTTGACAAACACATCATAGACACCGAGAGCCGACGTGTAGAGTTTCGCTGACCTTACTTTCTTCTCCACCGTAAAGTCCTTGCGGAACATCGGAGCTCCGTATGTGGCATCCTGCATCATGCGGTTTTCGGTTCCGGTGACATGCATGTGGCACTTGCGGTTGCCGTCTACCACGACGATGTCCGGACTGTAGAAATATTCGGAGTTTTCGCTTTCAAAATCTTCAAAGAACACCACCTCCGGCTCTCCGTCACCGTCAAATACGGTCATTTTCAGATTGTCAAAGTATGCTTCCTCCTTTACTGTAGCGGAAGTATTGTCTACCCGGAGTCCGAGATCGCCTTTCGCCAGTACACCAGAATTGTCGGTATACGTATCGACCAGTTCTCCGTCAATAAAAGTCTTTATCACGTTGCCGTCCACATCTATGGTGATGTGACGCTCATGACCAAGAAGGTCATCCTTCGAGAAAGCCGTAATCCTGACGTCCTCGTGCCACGGCGTCGTACTGTTGTTGTAAATATGTCGGCGCACGAGCGGCACATCACTGTCGGCAGTGTTTATCTGCCACATGAAATAAGTGTTACGGGCGGTAGCTCCGAACACAACTGCGGCATTGTCTCTTATAAGGGTCATGTCGGTCTCCACCCTATATCTCAGATTCGGGACAACCTTCTTCTGCCATGCGTACACGCTCTGCTGCGTGGAGCCTACCACGTAGAGCCTGCCGCCGACAACCTCACCAGCCGTGAAACCGTTTGTCTTGGAGAAATCCTCAGAGAACAGAACGTTGTCTGAAGACGTGGAAACCCTCACGTTGTCGAAGTATGCCGTCTCCGGCTGCATGTCGTAGTCACCGTAATCCTGACGTATACCTACATCACCGTATGGGAAATCGCCGTCGCGCTCATCTATCATGACATCATTGAGGAAGGTTGTGGCACGGTGTCCGCCGTCAGTCACCTCTATGCGCAGACGGTAAGTCTCACCGTTCCGCAGACTGACAATGCCGTTGAGCTCTTTCTCTCCGAGCAAAGCCGGATTGCCGTTGTTCCACACATGCGGGCGGAACTTGGGATTGCCCGTATCGGTAGTGTTGAACTGCCACATATAGAAATTGCCCTCTCCTGTCTTTGCGAAGCATATGCCAGCAGCCGTGTGCTCAATCTCGAAATCCATCTCCACAGTATAGTCACTCACACTCCCGACAGACGTGCCATAAGCCTCATCGGACGCCTTTATCCATTTGGCGCCGCTCCATCCCGACCCCATGAGTCCGGTGTCGAAATAAGCCTGTTCGTCAGAACGAGCCTCATTGCCTTTGTTGTCTCTCACAGTGACGCTCCAGAAATAGCGTGTGGACGGCTGCAGGGATATGCCCTCCGCCGGCACGTTGGACGATTCAGACGACTCGATGACGCCGGAATCCCACACGACGCTGCCGTCACTCGCACCTTCAGTGACGACAATGCGGTAGGAAGTCTGAAAGACAGACCTTTCGTCCGACTCCAGTTTCCAGCTGAAACAAGGCTCGGTGTCGTCAATGCCCTGCGGATTCTTCTGCGTCATCACGCGCAGTCCGGTCACCCCCAGCGCACCGTACGCATTGGCACACATCAGGAGCAACGACACAAATAATAAGTTTCTTCCAATCATAATGATAAAAAATAGGTTAGTTTTTTAAAAAAGCGAGACACGCCGTCTGCAACTGCGGCGTATCAGGCATTTGACATTCTGTATGGCACAAATGTAATAATAATATGTATGCAATGCAAAAAAGAGAAGAGGATAACGGACATACAGTACACAAAGACTGCCAAAAAACTGACTGGCAGTGTCAAAAACCTTATACCGCAAAACAATAAAAAGGGGATGACTTAATAAAAAGCCATCCCCAGAATATACTTGTGTCTGATGTTTCAGTATTACATCATGCCGCCCATACCAGGCTGTGCCATAGGCATTGCCGGCTTCTCCTCGGGCTTGTCAACAATGAGACACTCTGTGGTAAGGAACATGCCAGCTATTGAAGCGGCGTTCTCAAGAGCCACACGTGCCACCTTCGCCGGGTCGATAACACCCTTATGGCGCAGATCCTCATAGCAGTCTGTGCGTGCGTTGTAACCGAAGTCGCCTTCGCCCTCGCGCACTTTCTGCACTACAACAGCACCCTCACCTCCGGCGTTTGTCACAATCTGGCGCAGCGGCTCCTCTATTGCGCGAGCCACGATGTTGATACCGGTCTGCTCGTCAGCGTTGTCTCCCTTGAGGTCTTTGAGAGCTTCCTGTGCGCGGATGTATGTAGTACCGCCGCCGACTACCACACCTTCCTCTATAGCGGCACGTGTAGCGCAGAGCGCGTCGTCCACGCGGTCCTTCTTTTCTTTCATCTCCACCTCGCTGTTGGCGCCCACATAGAGCACTGCGACACCGCCTGAGAGCTTGGCAAGACGCTCCTGCAGCTTCTCCTTGTCGTAAGAGCTTGTGGTGTTGGAAATCTCATTCTTTATCTGTGCTATGCGGTCTGCGATGAGCTGTTTGTCACCTGCACCGTTCACGATGGTAGTGGTGTCCTTGTTGACAGTCACCTTGTCGCATGTTCCGCACATGTCGAGAGTAGCCTTGTCGAGTGTCAGACCCTTCTCCTCGCTCACGACAACACCGCCTGTAAGAACCGCGATGTCCTCGAGCATAGCCTTGCGGCGGTCGCCGAATCCGGGAGCCTTGACAGCGCATATCTTCAGTCCGCCACGCAGACGGTTGACAACCAGTGTGGTGAGAGCCTCAGAGTCAACGTCCTCAGCGATGACGAGCATCGGGCGTCCGCTTTCTGCCGCCGGCTGGAGAATGGGCAGGAAGTCCTTCAGGTTGCTGATTTTCTTGTCGTAGATGAGAATATACGGATTGTCCATCACACACTCCATCTTGTCGGCGTCTGTAACGAAATATCCGCTCAGATAGCCGCGGTCGAACTGCATACCCTCAACAACACCGATGCTTGTGTCGCGGCTCTTGCTTTCCTCGATGGTGATGACACCGTCTTTGGAAACCTTGCGCATAGCGTCGGCGAGCAGCTTGCCTATCTCGGGGTCGTTGTTGGCAGACACTGTAGCCACCTGCTCTATCTTGTCATAGTTGTCGCCCACAACCTCAGCGTTGTCCTTGATGAAACCTACGACAGCGTCTACAGCCTTGTCTATACCGCGCTTCAGATCCATAGGATTAGCTCCGGCGGTGACGTTCTTCAGACCTTCGGTAACGATAGCCTGTGTCAGAATGGTTGCGGTAGTGGTACCGTCGCCGGCGTCGTCGCCTGTCTTGCTTGCGACGCTCTTCACGAGCTGTGCTCCGGTGTTCTCGAAGCGGTCCTCAAGCTCAATCTCCTTTGCCACGGTAACGCCGTCCTTTGTTATCTGCGGAGCGCCGAACTTCTTCTCTATTACAACGTTGCGTCCTTTAGGACCGAGTGTCACCTTGACAGCGTTTGCGAGCTGATCCACACCTCTTTTGAGCAGATCGCGCGATTCTATGTTATATTTTATTTCCTTAGCCATAATTGTCTTATTTTTTTATCTGTTGTTTTTTAAATGTTTGCATGCGGTTGATCAGCCCACGACAGCGAGCACATCGCTCTGGCGCATGATGAGATATTTCACTCCCTCATACTCGAGCTCGGTTCCCGAATATTTGCCATAAAGCACTTCGTCGCCCTCTTTCAATACCATAGGTTCGTCCTTTGTACCATTTCCGGCGGCTACCACCTTGCCGTGCTGCGGCTTTTCCTTGGCTGTATCAGGAATGATTATTCCTCCCACTTTTTCTTCAGCTTGTGCCGGAAGTACCAGCACTCTGTCTGCTAACGGTTTAATGTTCATAATGGTTATATGTTTAAAGTTTAATCTGAATTTACTTTCCGGGCGCGCCCTCGTCGGACGCTTTCACCTTGCTAACAGCCAAAACCATGCCAAAAAAGGATGACTGACAGATTTGTCATCAGAATACTGACAATTCTGTCACATTCTGACGGCATGCCAGACAGCTGCCGAGGAGCCTCTGAAACATGCCAGCCTGACCGGCAGGAGGCAGTCAGGACACCAATGACAAATGTATGACGCGCTGTCAGACACCTGTTCCCCTGACGCGGAGCAGACCCCATAACGCGCCCGGATTCCGGCAGACATGTCTTGCGACATCTCCGGCAAAAGCGCGAACCGCCTGTCATGACGGCAGCGCGGAATAATGAAGATGTCTTACGATATGCTTGTTCGGAACGGGTGAATATATATTCAGTACGATTGTATATTTATGCATAAACTGCGGAAAAGATTCCGTCATATCGCGTCATGGCGCGATTATTCGCAGCGGCAATGTGTTTTTGTCGTGAAAACGCGATTCTTAAGACTTACACGTAACACATTGTCTACCAACTGTTTGCCATAAAGCACGCGATGAGAGAGAAAAAACGGAGGTGCGGAAAAGCCTTTTCCGACACACGGAAAAGCCCGTTCCGTCATACAGGAAAGGCTTTGCGGAGAGACAAGACAGTGTCTGCGGTGAGACGGAAAGCACCGTTTGGCATGCCGGAATGACGGAAATCGCTTCGCGGAGATGCCCGCAACGTGTTTCTGAAGGTGTTTTCCTGCCCTACGGCATTCTGTTTTGAAGATTACGGATGTAAATATTTTTTACTTCCGGAAATGAATTTTTATGCATAAACAGAAGCCCACCGGATGACAATACGCAAACAGACAGACACCGCACACACGTCATGACACCGAACAAAAAATGCGGTATGCCGAAGAAATATCCGACATCAGGCTATTCATAATTTATATATTGTGCAGTTGACGGACATGAGATATTCGGCTCATGCCGGAGATGCGGGCTGACAGACAGATAAAAAGCGTGACGCGTACTCCCGGCTGTTGTGCGGAAAAGAGATGGTGGAAAACAGGTGATGTGCTGATATCTTATTTGCATTATGATGGTTTATATGAAATAAAACAGATAGAACGCAAGGACTGTATGAGCGGCAAGAATGGCAGGAACGCCATATCTGAACTTGCGGTGGAGCGTCTTATGACGCCATACCTTCATGCCCGCCCACGCCCCGACGCTTCCGCCCACAGCGGCATACATGAGCAGCGATGCCTCGGAAATGCGCCTGCGCCTGTGCGCGGCTTTCCACTTGTCTATTCCGAAAGCGGTGAAAGCCGCCAGATTGACGGCGGCAAGATAAGTCAGGAGGATATATAATAGATGTGTGTTCATATGTCAGTTTATCTTCATTTTAACCCGGATTGTTATCAGACTTCATCCTTATTCCGTACTACTGTCAGACATGTTGCCTTCCGTTTTTGCCGAGGATGCGGAGTGCCACACCAAGCAGGAGCGGGAAGATGGATGGTGCCAGCAGTGAGGAAGAGGGATTAAGAGCATATAAATCAAGTGAGAAGCGCACTTTGGCGGGGATGATGGCAATTCGCGTTCAGTATTTTCCATTACACCATGTCTCACTCCACGTTTATAAGCTCGATGTCGAAGACAATCGCGGAGCAGCCCGGAATGTCACCCGACGCCTTGCGTCCGTACCCTTTCTGCCATGGGACAAACACCTGCCAGCGGTCTCCCGAGCGCATGTGGCACAACGCGGTGCGCAATCCCTCAATGAGTGTGTCCACACGAAACGCCTCCGGACAGGGGCGCACACGCGAGTCGTCGAACACCGTTCCGGAGACAAGCGTTCCGGTGTAGTGCACGGTGACAATGCTGCGGGGACCTGCCACGACCGAGCCGGAGCCTTCAGCCAGGACCTTATACAGCACTCCCCCTTCAAGCTCACGCACCCCTTCCCCGTCTGCCATCCGTGCCATGAAACTCTCGTTCTGCCGTCTGTATACTTCTTTACGGTTCATACGTATTCTATTTTCAGTTCGTCTGTCACCACAAAATCATCATCCGCCGGATTCTCCGGAACGTATATGATGCGCATGCCACGGCATGAGGACGGAATCTTAATGGTGTCGAGGGCAAGCCAGCAAGGCGGTCCGTAATCGTAGGACCTGCCTGTGAGCACTATCCTCAAAGACACTAAGTCGAACTCATAATAGCCGCCTCCCAGACATTTCTCGCCCGGATGCAACAGATGTTTGTGCAGGCACACCCTTCCGAAACGGAAGAAGCCTTTGTCTGTAATTATGAATTTGGGGTGTTCCATCTTATTCGCAGATTCCGGAAATATCACCGTCAAGACATTGAAAGCTGACGCGACGTGAGTCAGTTCTTTGATTCCCGAGTGCAGCTTATCTTATACAAAGATAATGCAAACGAGCGGAAAGAGAGCTGGCTCTTAATTTCCCGAGTACAGCTTATCTTATACAAAGATAACGCAAACGAGCGGAAAGAGAGCTGGCTCTTAATTTCCCGAGTGCAGCTTATCTTATACAAAGATAATGCAAACGAGCGGAAAGAGAGCTGGCTCTTAATTTCCCGAGTACAGCTTATCTTATACAAAGATAACGCAAACGAGCGGAAAGAGAGCTGGCTCTTAATTTCCCGAGTGCAGCTTATCTTATACAAAGATAATGCAAACGAGCGGAAAGAGAGC
>OLSN01000191.1_pt1 | contig 66506 bp, 44 predicted proteins | sample 1672411 | NCBI WGS metagenome assembly OLSN01 (sample SAMEA3136683, study PRJEB25190) | human gut metagenome | biome: human gut; feature: human-associated habitat; material: faeces | place: Austria | collected 2013 | reverse complement strand
AGGCCATATCTCTTTTACTTTGGGTAGCCTGACGGAGACTGTGACCGTAAAGCAGGGTGCGGGCGAAACCGGCAATATGGAAAGCGATGCCAGGACACTTGCCGCCAAGATGTATGCAGGTATCAATATCGGCAACACGCTGGAAGCTTGTGATAACAAGAACAAGATAGCGGGCGAAACGTTATGGGGAAATCCTAAAGTAAGCGAGGCATATGTCAAAGGGCTGAAGGCATTGGGATTTAATGCGGTACGCATCCCTTGTGCGTGGGATTATTACATTGTGAATCCATCGACCTATGAGATAGATGCTGCATGGCTCGACCGTGTGAGCGAAGTGGTGGGTTACTGTGTAGCCAATGATATGTATGCCATTGTCAATATCCATTGGGATGGCGGTTGGCTCGAAGAGAGTATCACTCATGGTTACAGCAGCGAAGTAGATGCCAAGCAGAAAGCTATCTGGACACAGATTGCCAATAAACTGAATGCTTATGACGAACACCTGCTCTTTGCCGGATGTAACGAACCCGGACAGCAAGACCAGGGGAACGTTGGGACATCGGCCATAGATGCCATTCTGAAATATGAACAGACCTTCATAGATGCCGTGCGTGCCACCGGAGGAAATAATGCGAGCCGTTGTCTGATTGTGCAAGGCCCTTATACCAATATTGACAAGACGGTGAATGACTATACGATGCCCAAGGATGAAGTACCCGACCGTCTGATGGTGGAAGTTCACTTCTATGATCCTTATCAGTTCACCATGATGAACCATGACGAAACCTGGAGCAATGTATTCCTTTATTGGGGTAAGGACAATCATGTGTCCGGCTCCATTCACAATGCCACCGCTAACGAAGAAGATTATGTGAAGCAACAGTTCCAGAAGATGAAGAAGGCCTATGCAGATAAGGGAATTCCTGTGATTGTGGGTGAATACAGCGCCATGAAGCGTACAAAAGAAGACAAGATAGAGGGTACTGCCGAACCTGCCTATCCCGACATTGACCAGGAGATGCACAACAAGAGCCGCGCCTATTGGAATGAGGTAGTCACCCGCGAGGCGAAAAACCACGGTTGCGTCCCCTTCTATTGGGAAACCGGCGGTGACATGAACCGTGGTACGGGTACGGCGAAGGAGGCTTATGCCATTGAGGGCATCATGAAGGGAGCCGCAGCCGGTCAATACCCTTATTGATTGAGTGGTGGATAGAATAAAAGACAGTTTTTAAAAGTATCATACAAATAGGTTTTATAGGTTACAAGGATTGTTGATATAGTTTTTTTGATTGGTTACGGAGAAGTATGTCCGCGAGGGATATGCTTCTCCTTCTTTAAAAATCCTTGCCTTTTCTTGCTTTTCTGTTCGTTTTTCACTTCATTTGCAATAAAAATAACTTCCCTTAGCTCTGATAGTATGAAAAGACTGCAACTACTGCTCTTGTGGGTTTGGATGGTATGTTTCTCTGCTGCTTCACACGACTACATGTTTAAACATTTGGAAGTGAAAGACGGACTTTCCAATAATCAGGTTAATGCTATTTATAAAGATTCAAACGGATTCATGTGGTTTGGTACAGCTTCGGGGCTGAACCGCTATGATGGTTACAATATAAAGATTTATCGCAGCCAGAAAGATGACGAGAAATCTCTTCCCGATAGTTATGTCGAGGATATACAAGAAGATGCGTCCGGTAATTTGTGGATACGTACGGGAAGTGGGTATGCCATTTACAACTCGGCTTCCGATGTTTTTGACCGTAATGTGGAAGCTTGGATGTGGAACGTCGGTCTGACCGGAAATCCTTCGCTTATCTATATTGGCAAGGAAAAGACTTTCTGGATCTATATTAATGGTAAAGGTGTTTACAGCTATAGAGAAGGACAGAAAAATGCCGTGGCAGTAAAGGAGGCGGATGAACTGCTTGCGAAAGCCGAAGTGTCCGACATGAAAGAATGCGGCGAAGGAATCCTGTTGGTTTTGAGTAACGGTATCTTGGTTTGTATAGATGAGGAAAAGCAAAATATCAAGTGGACCAATCCGGACATTGCCGAAGATTGCAGGGAAGTAAAGAATGCTACCTTTGATTTGTTTGTCGACCATAGTGGGCGGGCGTGGATATTCAGTGTGGAGGGGATGTGGATTTATAGCCTTTCTCGGAAGGTTTGGGAACAGCGTTCTCCCCGAACGGACACCTACAATACCGTACGTGCAGTGGCACAGGATAAATACGGATGTATATGGGTAGGCAGGGATCAGGATGGCGTTGAATTGATAGAACCGGCGGGACGGAAAATCCGTCTGGCGAACGATCCTAATAACGGGCGTACTCTGTCCAACAATACAATAACGGCTCTTTATGAAGATGAGGCCGGTACGATGTGGGTGGGAACCTACAAGAAGGGTGTCTCTTTCTATAATGAAAGTGTCTTCAAATTCGGCATTGCCGATGTAGGCGACATCAATTGTGTGGAGGACGGAGGCGGTGATATCGTATGGGTGGGGACCAACGACCGCGGGTTGATTCGCTGGAATAGCGTGACGGATGAACGTATGTTTTTTTCGCATACGGCAGATCCCCGCTCTATCTCGAGTGATGTCATAGTCTGCCTTCTTCGGGACAGTAGCGGCAGAGTGTGGGCTGGTACTTTCTGGGGCGGACTGAATTGCTATGATGGAAACCGCTTTATCCATTACCGGTCCCGTAAGGGAGACAGTAACTCGCTGGTCTATGACAATGTATGGGCATTGGCAGAAGATGCGGACAAAAATATCTGGATCGGTACGTTGGGGGGAGGATTGCAATGCCTGAATCCTCAGACGGGGATATTTACCACCTATTCTACAGGTAATTCAAACCTTGTGTCGGACTATATCTCATCCCTCTGCATCAGCTGTGACAATAATCTGATTATCGGTACTTCGGCAGGGATGGCTTTCATGGACCTGAGGACCGGCGAGATTACAAATTTTGCAGGTACAAAATCGGGTAAGACCAGACTTTCCAACCAAAATATCAATCAAGTTTACGAAGATAGTCGCGGTTTGTTATGGATAGCCACGCGTGAAGGCTTGAATGTATATGACAGCAAACGGGATGAATTGTACGAAGTGCCTATCAAACCCGGTTTCTCCAAACTATTGATATTAGGTATTACGGAAGATGAAAACAAAAGTATATGGATCAGCACCGGAGGAGAACTGATAAACGTGGTGTTGTCCGTTGACAGCAAGACGGAGCAGCCCGTGTTCCGTTGCTATACCTATAATGACAAGGACGGGTTGCAGAGTTGTGACTTCAACCAGCGTTCCCTCAAACGACTGCATACGGGCGAGATTGTAGTGGGAGGACTGTATGGGCTGAATCGCTTCCAGCCGGGCAACATAAAGTATAACCGTACGTTGCCCAAGGTTATGTTTACCGGTTTCCAGTTGTTCAATGAAGACGTGAAGGTGGGCAAGGAGTATGCAGGACGTGTCATCTTGAAGGAAGCTTTGAATGAAACAGAAGAAGTTGTCTTGGCTTATAAGCAGAATGTGTTCACGGTGCTGTTCGCGTCGGACAATTTCGTGCTGCCCGAAAAGACACAGTATTTCTATAAATTGGAAGGGTTTAATGAGAACTGGCTGACGAGTATGTCCGATATGCATCGCGTTACCTATACCAATCTGGCTCCGGGGACTTACATTTTAAAAGTGAAGGCTACAAACAGTGACGGATATGCGGGTACTGAAGAGGCTTCGCTCAAGATTGTCATTCTTCCGCCTTTCTGGATGACTCCGTGGGCATATATCGTTTATGCTCTTCTGATAGTAGGAGTTGTTTCCTTTTCACTTTATGCCGTACAACGGAGGGAACGTAATAAGTTCAGAATCCGCCAGATAGAGGAAGATGCGAAGAAGAGGGAGGAGTTGAGCCAGATGAAATTCCGCTTTTTTACGAATGTCAGCCATGAGTTGCGTACGCCGCTTACGCTGATTATATCGCCGATGGAAAGTATGATGAAGGAGATTACGGACGAAAAACTGCATGGCAAGCTACAACTGATGTACCGCAATGCGCAGCGTTTGTTGAATCTGGTCAACCAGTTGCTCGATTTCCGTAAGAATGAGATGGCAGGATTGCATCTCACTTTGTCCGAGGGGGATATTGTGGCGTATGTGCGTAGCATCTGTGCTTCTTTCCTGATGCTTTCTGAAAAGAAACATGTGCATCTGACATTCTTTTCGGCCATGGAATCGCTGAATATGTCATTCGACGAGGATAAAATTGGTAAAGTTGTGATGAATCTTCTGTCCAATGCTTTCAAATTTACTCCGGACGGGGGACGTGTGGATGTGGCATTGGAAATGTCGAAAGAGATGTCCGGAAGATTGCTGATAAAGGTATCGGATACCGGTGTCGGTATCAGGGATGAAGACAAGGAGCGGATTTTTGAACGTTTCTATCAGGTGGAGCAGGAAGAACCGGAGCACCAGTCAACGGGTAGCGGTATTGGCTTGAGCCTGGTACGCGACTTTGTGACGCTGCATGAGGGTACGGTGCGCGTTGTCGACAATGTGGGTTCCGGTAGTGTGTTTCTGGTTGAGCTCCCGGTTAAACATGTACGTGTAAGTCCTCCCAAGCCTGCACCGCTTACAGAAGAGGTGGAAGAGCATGAGGAACTTTTGCCGGGTATGGAAGAGGAAGCGCTTTCGGTTGATTTGCTGGACGATATGGAGGATAATGAAGATGAAAAAGAAAAGCCGTTGGCCCTGATTGTGGATGATAATGAAGATTTGGTTGCCTTCATGAAAGATAGTCTGAGCTTGTATTTCCGTATACAGTCAGCTTCCAATGGTCGGGAAGCTTGGCAGAAAATATCGGAACTGATGCCGGATATTATTGTCAGCGACGTAATGATGCCCGAGATGGATGGGAATGAATTGTGCCGCTGGGTGAAGACCGATAAACGCACGAGTGACATTCCGATGATATTGCTCACTGCACGGCAGGCTGTGGAAGATAAAGTGGAGGGGTTGACCATCGGTGCGGATGATTATGTGACGAAACCTTTCAATGTGGAAATCCTTATTCTGCGTATGCGCAAGTTGATTGACCTGAGCAAGAAGCGCAAGGCAAAGTCGCTCATTGACCCCGAACCAAGTGAAATAGCCATTACTTCGTTGGATGAAAAGCTGGTGGAAAATGCCATCAAATATGTGGAGGCGAACATCGGTCGGTGTGACTTGTCCGTAGAAGAGTTGAGTCGGGGGTTGGGTATGAGCCGGGTACATCTTTACAAGAAACTCTTGCAGATAACCGGTAAGACACCTATTGAATTTATCCGTGTCATCCGTCTGAAAAGAGCGGCGCAGATGCTGCGCGAGAGTCAGCAAAATGTATCGGAGATAGCGTATCAGTTGGGCTTTAACAACCCCAAGTATTTCAGCAAATATTTCAAGGATGAATTCGGTGTTTTGCCCTCTGTTTATCAGGAAAGAGAGGGTAGATAACAAAAGATACCCCTTACGGAAACATATTGTCTTTTAGGGTAATCAAAAGCGCCCTTTTGTTTCAACATCGGGAGGACTCGTTTTTGAAGTAAACTTTCTATTTTTGCATTGGAGAAAATTCACTTTAAAAACAGTAATATGAAATTGAAAAACACTTCAGTTTATTTGCTTGCCGGATGGATGCTCGCCGCATGTTCCGGAGGCGGATTCCAAAAGACCGAGAACGGTGTTGTTGTGGAAGTCAAGCAGCAGCAACCGACGGATGTGCGTAAAGTAAGATTAGAAGTAATGGGCGAGAAGCTCATTCATGTATCGGCTACTCCTGAGAAGGAATTTTCAAAGGAGCAGAGTCTCATTGTGATCCCTCAACAGAATAAGACCGACTTTAAGGTCGAAGAGCAGGGCGATGAAGTGACTGTCAAGACATCGGAATTATGTGCCATTGTGTCCAAGACAACGGGTGAGGTACGCTTCACGGATGCCGACGGCAAGCAGATTCTGGCTGAAGACTCTGACGGGCGGACCTTTACTCCGGTGGAAGTGGAAGGTACGAAAGGATATACAGTACGTCAGGTATTCCAGTCGGCAGGCAATGATGAGGCTTTCTATGGCTTGGGCCAGCACCAGGCGGATGAGTTCAACTATAAAGGTAAGAATGAGGAACTGTTCCAGTACAATACAAAGGTGTCTGTACCCTTCATCGTGTCTAATAAAAACTACGGTGTGCTTTGGGACAGCTATTCGCTCTGCCGTTTCGGTGACCCGCGTGACTACTCACAACTGGGTGATGTCTTCAAACTTTATGATAAAGAGGGCAAGGAAGGTGCTTTGACCGGTACATATATTCCGGGCAAGAAAGACGTGGAAACCCTTGTACGTCGTGAGGATTCTCTTTATTTTGAACATCTGGACCGTGCCGCACATCTGAGTAAGGTGGTTAATTTGCCTGCGGAGTTCCCGTTCGGAGGGTCCGACGTAGTTTATGAGGGAGAAATAGAACCGGCAGAAAGCGGCTTGTTCCGCTTCATCCTTTACTATGCAGGCTACATGAAAGTATATATTGATAATGAATTGGTGGTTCCCGAACGTTGGCGTACGGCTTGGAATCCTAACAGTTATAAGTTTGCTGTTAATCTGGAAGCGGGCAAGCGCGTTCCGTTGAAGATAGAGTGGAAGCCTGATGCCGGTGTTTCTTACTGCGGTCTGCGGGTATTGAGTCCGGTGGCTGATGAAGAACAGAACAAACTCTCTTGGTGGGGTGAAATGCAGAATGAAATAGACTACTACTTCGTTTATGGTGATGATATGGACGATGTGATTAGCGGCTACCGTACATTGACAGGTAAATCCCAGATTATGCCGAAATGGGCGATGGGTTACTGGCAGAGCCGTGAGAAGTACAATACGCGTGAGGAGGTTCTCTCCACCTTGAAGGAATTCCGTGAACGTCAGATTCCTATCGACAATATCGTAATCGACTGGCTGCACTGGAAGCAGAATGCATGGGGAAGCCATGAGTTCGACCCTGAACGTTTCCCCGACCCGAAAGGAATGGTCGACTCCATCCACGCCATGAACGGACGTCTGATGATTTCCGTATGGCCCAAGTTCTATGCTACGACCGAACACTTCAAGGAATTTGACGAAAAAGGTTGGATGTATCAGCAGGCTATCAAAGACAGCATCAAAGACTGGGTCGGTCCTGGCTATCTGGGCTCTTTCTATGACGCATACGATGCCGATGCACGCAAGCTCTTCTGGAAGCAGATGCAAGACCACTACTATCCTCTGGGTGTTGACGCTTGGTGGATGGATGCCAGCGAACCGAACATACGCGACTGTACGGATTTGCAATACCGCAAGGACCTTTGCGGTCCGACAGCACTCGGCCCCTCTGCCAAGTTCTTCAATGCATACGCACTGATGAATGCAGAAGCTATCTATGACGGACAGCGCGGCGTGGAACCGGACAAGCGCGTCTTCTTGTTGACACGTTCCGGCTTTGCAGGATTGCAGCGCTATTCTACCGCCACCTGGAGTGGTGACATCGCTACCCGTTGGGAAGATATGAAAGCGCAAATCTCTGCCGGCTTGAACTTTGCTGTCAGCGGTATCCCTTATTGGACTATGGACATCGGTGGATTCTGTGTAGAGAACCGTTATGTGGCTGGTCAGATGGAATTCAACAAGACCGGACGTGAAAATGCCGATTATAAGGAATGGAGAGAGTTGAATGCCCGTTGGTATCAGTTCGGCGCTTTCTGCCCGTTGTTCCGTGCACACGGCCAGTATCCGTACCGTGAGGTTTGGAACATTGCTCCGGCAGGACATCCGTGCTACAACTCCATCGTTTACTATACGAAGTTGCGTTACAACATGATGCCGTATATCTATTCTTTGGCTGGTATGACTTACTTCAATGATTATACCATCATGCGTCCGCTCGTAATGGACTTCACAGCTGATGCAAATGTCAACAATATAGGTGACCAGTTTATGTTCGGTTCTGCCCTGATGGTGGCTCCGGTTTACGAATACGGTGCACGCAGCCGCGAGGTTTATTTCCCGGTAAGCTGCGGTTGGTATGATTTCTACTCCGGTAAGTATGTGAACGGTGGCCAGAAGTTGACAGTGGATGCTCCTTATGAACGTATTCCGCTCTACGTTTGCGAAGGTGCCATTGTACCTTATGGTCCGGATATGCAATACAGTGATGAAAAACCGGCTTCGGAAATCACTCTCTATGTTTATACGGGTAAGGACGGCGCGTTTACGCTCTATGAGGATGAAGGTGTGAACTATAACTACGAGAAGGGACAATATGCCACTATACCGTTTGCCTATAACGATGCTGAGGGTACACTGGTTATCGGCGACCGTACGGGTGACTTCCCCGGTATGCTGAAGGAACGTACTTTCAATGTGGTGAAGGTAAGCAAAGACCAGCCGCAACCGTTCGATTTGAAGGCGAAAGGCACAACGGTGAAGTATGACGGAAAAGCACAAACCGTAAAATTATAATCAGAATGATAGACGACGGTGCCAGGGAGAGAAATCTTCCCGGTACCGTTCTCGTCGTTCCTCGGTGCCGAACGATGCCTTCCCCGGTGCCAGGAACTTCCCTACTTCTGAATAGCTGTGAGAGAGGAATAGGCACTCGATAATCTTTTAGATATTTATTACTATGAATAAAATCATATTGTCTTTGGCCATCGGGCTGTCCCTGCTGGCCGGTTGCAATGCTCCTAAAGAGGTAGCTGGCGATGACCGTAGCTTGGATTTTACTGCCGACTGGGCCTTTCGCTTGGGAGACGATACGGCGGCAGCCCGTCCGGATTATAATGACGCAGACTGGCGGAAACTGAACTTACCCCACGATTGGGCCATTGAAGGAGAATTCAGTAAAGACAATCCTTCGGGAACGGGTGGAGGTGCACTGCCTGGTGGTATAGGCTGGTATCGCAAGACTTTTACTGCCGATAAGGCCGATGAGGGCAAACGCTATCGCATAGATTTCGATGGTGCCTATATGAACTCCACCGTTTATATCAATGGCCATGAATTGGGGACACGTCCCTACGGGTACATCTCGTTCAGTTATGACCTGACTCCCTATATCAAGTGGGGAGTGGAGAATGTGTTGGCGGTTCGTGTGGACAATGCCGAACAGCCCAATTCGCGCTGGTATTCCGGTTGCGGCATCTACCGTAATGTATGGCTGACAAAGCTGAATCCAGCTCATATAGCGCAATGGGGTACCTATGTTACGGCAGAAGATGTGTCGAAGAACAGTGCCCAGTTGAAGATACGCACCAAACTACAGTACGATGCAGAAGCACAGATGGCCGATGTCGTCCTGCAATCCCGGTTAGTGGATGCTGACGGCAATGCGGTGGGTGAGGCTGTGTCGGAAGCGCAGTTGATGCCTCTTACTCCGGCAGAAGTGGAGCAGGAGATACACTTGAAGAATCCCCGTCTTTGGAGTATTGATACGCCCTATATGTATAGGGTAGAAAGCATCCTCAAGGATAAGCAGACCGGCGAGGTACTCGACCGTTACTATACTCCTACCGGCATCCGTACTTTCCGCTTCGATGCACAAAAAGGATTTATCCTGAATGGTGAACAAGTGAAGATAAATGGTGTCTGCATGCATCATGACTTGGGTTGCCTGGGAGCTGCGGTGAATACGCGCGCCATCGAGCGCCAGTTGGAGATTCTGAAAGAAATGGGTTGCAACGGCATCCGCTGCTCCCATAATCCTCCCGCACCGGAGTTGCTCGACCTTTGCGACCGTATGGGCTTCATCGTGATGGACGAGACCTTTGATATGTGGCGCAAGAAAAAGACCCGCCACGATTATTCACGCTATTTCAACGAATGGCACGAACGCGATTTGACTGACCTTATCGTGCGTGACCGCAATCATCCTTCCATCTTCATGTGGAGCATCGGCAACGAAGTGCTGGAGCAGTGGACGGATGCCAAAGCCGACACCTTGAGTCTGGAAGAGGCCAATCTGGTCTTGAACTTCGGTCACAGTGCGGATATGCTGGCAAAGGACGGAGAAATGTCCGTCAACTCACTGCTGACAAAGAAACTGGCGGATATGGTGAGAAAGCTCGATGCCACGCGCCCCGTGACGGCAGGCTGCAACGAGCCGAACCCGAACAATCATTTGTTCCGTTCCGGTGCGCTCGATATAATCGGTTTTAATTACCATGACAATTGGTTTGCAGGTGTTCCTCAGAACTTCCCCGGCAAGCCGTTCATCGTGACGGAAAGTGTTTCCGGCCTGATGACACGCGGTTACTACCGAATGCCGAGTGATTCGATGTTTGTCTGGCCCGCACGTTGGGATAAGCCTTTCTATGATGCCTCGTTCTCTTGCTCCTCCTACGACAACTGTCATGTTCCTTGGGGCAACCGTCACGAAGGTACTATGCGTCATGTGAAGAACAACGACTTTATCAGTGGACAATACGTCTGGACGGGCTTCGATTATATCGGTGAGCCTACTCCTTACGGTTGGCCGGCACGCAGCTCTTACTTTGGCATTATCGACTTGGCCGGTTTCCCGAAGGATGTCTACTACATGTATCAGTCCGAGTGGCGTCCGGATAAGGCGGTGTTGCATCTTTTCCCGCATTGGAATTGGACGGAGGGACAAGACATCGATTTGTGGGCATATTATAACAATGCCGACGAAGTGGAGCTTTTCGTGAATGGAAAATCGCAGGGTGTGCGCAGCAAGGGAAAAGACGATTTCCACGTCATGTGGCGCGTGAAGTATGAGTCGGGTACGGTAAAGGCTGTTTCCCGCAAGGAAGGAAAGACTGTGGCCGAGCAGGAAATCCGGACAGCGGGCGAACCTGCGCAGATTCGTCTCAGCCCCGACCGCAGTACCATTCAGGCAGATGGCAAAGACTTGAGTTTCATTACGGTTGAGATTCTGGACAAAGATGGAAATTTGTGTCCGAATGCCGAAAACGATGTGACCTTTGCCGTAGAAGGTGCCGGCTTCATTGCTGGAGTGGATAACGGAAGCCCCATCTCTATGGAGAAGTTCAAGGACAACCACCGCAAGGCTTTCTACGGAAAGTGCCTGGTGGTACTGCAGAACAACGGTGAACCGGGTGGTGTCAAGGTGACGGCTACGGCTGATGGACTGGAGAAGGCGACGACGGCGATTAAAGTTAAATGATAATTTGATGTGCTAATTGGCACATTAGCATATTAACCAATTAAGACATGAAGAATAAATTTTTAGCAACCTTATTTCTTGCATGCTCCATCAGTACCGTGTCTGCACAGACACCGGTCTATATGGACGATGCACAACCTATTGAAGCACGTGTAAAGGATGCTCTCAGCCGGATGACACTGGAAGAGAAGGTAGCCCTTTGCCATGCGCAGAGTAAATTCAGCAGTGCGGGTGTTCCGCGGCTCGGCATTCCCGAGCTTTGGATGAGCGACGGCCCTCACGGTGTCCGTGCCGAAATCAACTGGAATGACTGGGGATATGCCAACTGGACCAATGACAGCATTACCGCTTTCCCGGCTTTGACTTGTCTGGCCGCTACCTGGAATCCGGACATGTCTGCAAAGTATGGCAAGGCCATCGGTGAGGAAGCGCGCTATCGTGAAAAGGATGTGTTGCTGGGCCCCGGCGTCAACATCTACCGTACTCCGATGAACGGTCGTAATTTTGAATATATGGGCGAGGACCCTTATCTGGCCAGTGTGATGTGCGTACCTTACATCCAGGAGTTGCAGAAGAACGGAGTGGCAGCTTGTGTCAAGCACTATGCGCTGAACAACCAGGAACTGTGGCGCGGACATATTGATGTGAATCTTAGCGACCGTGCTCTGTATGAAATCTATCTGCCGGCATTCAAGGCTGCAGTAGAAGAGGGAGGTGCCTGGAGCATTATGGGCGCTTACAATAAGATTCGCGGCCAGCACGCCTGCCATAACGATTTCACACTGAACAAGATTCTGAAAGATGACTGGAAGTTCGACGGCTGTGTCATTACCGACTGGGGCGGTGCCCACGACACCTATGAAGCTGCCGTCAACGGTCTGGATATTGAAATGGGTTCTTACACCAACGGTCTGACGTCCGAGAGTGTATTTACCTATAACGATTATTACCTTGCCAGCCCTTACCTCCAGATGTTGAAGGATGGCAAAGTGCCGATGTCTACAATAGACGACAAGGCTTCCCGCATTCTTCGCTTGATATTCCGTACGGCGATGAACCGTCAGAAACCCTATGGTTCGGTAGCTACGGAAGAGCATTATGCCGCTGCCCGCGAGATAGGCAATGAGGGAATTGTGCTGTTGAAGAATGCTCCGGTGATAAAGAAAGGTGCCCCGTTGCTGCCGATTGATGCAGCCAAGTATCAGAATATCCTGGTGGTGGGCGATAATGCCGTACGCTTGCTGAATCAGGGAGGAGGCTCTTCCGAACTGAAAGTGAAGGATATGGTATCTCCGCTGGATGGCTTGCGTGCCGTTTATGGTGATAAGGTAGCCTATGCGAAAGGCTATGCCGCCGGTCGTCCGATGTACGGCCGTGCAGATGAAATTCCGCAGAATGTGGTAGACTCACTCCGTGCAGAAGCCGTGGAAATGGCGAAAAAGGCAGACTTGGTGGTACTGGTAGGCGGATTGAACAAGAACCACTTCCAGGATTGTGAAGGCGGCGATCGTCTGGAATACGGCTTGCCTTTCGGGCAGGATGAACTGATTGAAGCTTTGCTGGGGGTAAACAAGAACCTGGTTCTGGTGCTTCTCAGTGGTAATGCGGTGGAAATGCCGTGGGTATCCCGGGTTCCTGCCATTGTGCAAGGTTGGTATTTAGGCTCCATGGGTGGCAAGTCTCTGGCTGACATCCTGAGTGGTGCGGTGAATCCAAGCGGAAAGTTGCCCTTCTCTTTCCCTGCCAAGTTGACGGATTGCGGTACACATGCTTTTGATGAACTCAGTTATCCGGGCGACAGCATTAAGCAGGAGTATAAGGAAGATATTCTGGTGGGCTATCGTTGGCACGACACCAAGAAGGTTCCGGCACTCTTCCCCTTCGGTCATGGCTTGAGCTATACTACCTTTACATATGGCAAACCGGTGGCTTCTGCCAAGGCCATGGCTGCCGACGGTACGCTGACGCTGACGGTTGCCGTGAAGAATACGGGTAGCGTGGCCGGAAAAGAGATTGTACAGCTTTATATAGGCGATGATAAATGCAGTGTGCTTCGTCCTGTAAAGGAGTTGAAGCATTTTGCAAAGGTCGCTTTGGCGCCGGGAGAGGAGAAGAACGTGACTTTCACCCTTACTCCGGATGATTTGAAGTTCTACGATGAGGCTTCCGCAGCCTGGAAGTACGAACCGGGCAAGTTCAAGGCATACGTTTGCGCTTCGTCTGCCGACGTCCGTGGTGTAGTTCCGTTCGAAATGCAATAATCTTATAATCAGTGCGTAACCACTGCAAAATCAGTGCAACTATTTTGCAGTGGTACTGCATACCTTTTGCAGCGCTACTGCAATTGCTTTGCAGCGTCACTGCAAAAGGTATGCAGCAATGCTGCAAAGTGTATGCAGTAATGTTGCAAAATGTATGCGGTAAGTTTGTAGCCTGAAATCAGAATCAAAAAACAATATGAAGACACTTGCCACTCTATTTCTGCTTGCAGCCTCGTTGCTGCTTCGTGCTGCCGATACCCCTGCCGACAGTTGTAATCATCAGCTATACTATACATCGCCCGCCGCTATCTGGGAGGAGACTCTTCCTTTGGGCAACGGACGCTTGGGCATGATGCCCGACGGGGGCATTCTCCGTGAGCACATTGTGCTGAATGAAATATCATTATGGAGCGGAATGGAGGCGGATTATAGTAATCCGGATGCCTCGAAGAGTCTGCCTGCCATCCGGCAACTGCTGTTTGAGGGAAAGAACCGCGAAGCACAGGAGCTGATGTACAGCAGTTTCGTTCCGAAGAAGCAGGAGACTGACGGGAGATATGGAACCTATCAGGTATTGGGTGATTTGGATATAGATTTTACCTACAATTCTTCATTATCCATTCTCAATTCTCCATTAAACAACTATCGCCGTTGGCTCAACTTACGCGATGCGGTGGCATACACGGCTTTTAGGCTGGAAGATGTCGATTACCGCCGTGAGTATTTTGTTTCCCGTGACCGTGATGTCATGCTGATTCATCTGGTTGCCGGACGTGAAGGGACTCTGAACTTCTCTGCCCGTTTGAGCCGTGCAGAACATAGCCTGGTGACTGTCCAAGGGAACACCCTTTTGATGGACGGCATGTTGGAAAGCGGTAAACCCGGTTTGGACGGTATGAAATACCGTGTGGCGATGCAACTCGTGCAGAACGGTGGTGAATCATCTGTCAGCCCGGAAAATGGTATCTGCTTGAAGAACGGGCAGGAAGCCTGGTTGATACTTTCTGCCGCTACCTCCTATGCCGCTGCCGGTACCGACTTCCCGGGCGAACGCTATGCGGAAGTCTGCGACAGCTTGCTCCGTCCTTTCACCACCCCCGCTAATTCTCCATGTTCCATTCTCCATTCTTCATTATCCAACCATGTCACTGCCCACCGTTTCCTCTACGACCGTGTTTCCTTGACGCTTCCTGCCACGCCGGATGATACGCTCCCGACGAACGAGCGCATCCTCCGCTTCACACAGCAGGAGTCGCCGGCATTGGCTGCTCTGTACTATAACTACGGACGCTATCTGCTTATCAGCAGTACCCGTCCCGGCAGTCTGCCGCCCAATCTGCAAGGACTCTGGACAAATGGAGTATCGACTCCCTGGAACGGGGACTACCATACGAACATCAATATCCAGATGAACCACTGGCCCTTGGAGCAAGCCGGACTTTCCGAACTCTATCAGCCGTTGACAACGTTGATGGAGCGCCTTGTCCCTTCGGGAGAAGCAAGTGCGCGTACTTTCTATGGCGATGAGGCAGATGGCTGGGTGCTCCACATGATGACCAATGTATGGAATTACACCGCTCCCGGTGAACATCCTTCCTGGGGAGCGACCAATACCGGTGGTGCGTGGCTGTGTGCCCATCTGTGGGAACACTATCTGTATACGCAAGACAGGGATTATCTGCGTCGTATTTATCCCGTCTTGAAAGGTGCCGCCCGGTTCTTTAGTTCCACCACCGTGCAGGAGCCTTCTCATGGCTGGCTGGTAACTGCCCCCACTTCTTCTCCGGAAAATAGTTTCTATGTGCCGGGTGACAGCGTGACTCCCGTCAGCATCTGTATGGGTCCCACTATGGATGTGCAACTGCTCACCGAGCTTTATACCAATGTCATTGCCGCCGCCCGCCTGCTGGATTGTGATGCGGACTATGTGGCGAAGCTTGAGGCAGACCTGAAGAAGTTTCCGCCCATGCAAATCAGTAAGGAAGGATACTTGCAAGAATGGCTGGAAGATTATAAGGAAGTGGATGTGCACCACCGCCACGTTTCCCATCTCTACGGCCTGCATCCGGGAAACTTGATTTCGCCGGAGTCCACCCCCGAGCTTGCCGAAGCCTGCCGGATGACCTTGAACCGTCGTGGAGATGAGGGTACCGGTTGGAGCCGTGCTTGGAAGATAAACTTCTGGGCTCGTTTGGGTGACGGAAACCGTGCTTGGAAACTTTTCAAGAGTTTGCTGCATCCTGCTGTCGATGCTGCGACGGGAGGTCATGGTAGCGGCACTTTCCCTAATTTGTTCTGTTCGCATCCTCCTTTCCAGATTGATGGCAACTACGGTGGCGCGGCGGGAGTCGGCGAAATGCTGCTGCAAAGTCATGAAGGCTTTATCCATCTGCTTCCTGCCCTGCCGGATAGCTGGACTACCGGTAACTTCCGTGGAATGCGCGTACGCGGCGGTGCTTCCATAGACCTGGACTGGAAGGATGGACGGGCAACGAGGGCTGTTGTTACCGCTCTTGTTCCGGGTAAATTCATCCTAAAGATGCCCGCAGGCGCCGTTCGTGCCCAAGTGAAGATAGGAGGACGTACGCATACTTACAAAGAACCGGCATTTCCGTTGGATTTGAACAAGGGAGAGGCGGTGACCATACATTTCTTATAGGAACGTTCCCCTCCGACAAAATTATCAAGTTATTTGTCTTTCGCGTCCGAATGCTGTACATTTGCAGTGCATGTAGAACAAATATCTTAGATAATTATGAAAAATAGAGTACGTTTTTTCTTCTTGTTTCTCGGCTTGCTGGGAGCGTTGGCAGTTCATGCACAAATCAATGAGTTGCCACGTTCCACACCCGAGGCAGAAGGAGTCCCTTCCAAGGCTGTCACTGCCTTGTTTGATTCACTGATGGCATTGCCGAAAACAGACATCCACAGCGTGGTGGTGGTGCGTCACGGCAAGGTCATCGGAGAAATCTATCCGGCTCCGTTCGCGCCGGAATATCGCCATACCATGTATTCCTGCTCCAAAACCTTTGTCGGGGCTGCCGTAGGACTTGCCATTGCGGACAACCGCTTGCGTTTGACAGACCGCGTCGGTGCTTTCTTCCCGGAGCTTCTTCCGGATTCGGTTTCCACTAATCTGGCAGACATGACTGTCCGTGACCTGCTTACCATGACATCGGGTGTCACTCCCGACTGGAATATGCGCAACCTCACTCCCGACTGGATACGTACCTTCCTTGCCAAACCGGTGAAAACTCCGGGCAAGAAGTTTGAATATGATTCGATTAGTACCTATATGCTTTCTGCCATTGTGCAGAAGGTGACGGGCATGACCTTGCTGGATTATCTGAAGCAGAAGCTTTTCATCCCGATGCATATCACGGACGTTGCGTGGGAGATAAGCCCTGAAGGCATCAATACCGGTGGCTGGGGACTGCATATCCAGAGCGAGTCATTGGCAAAATTCGGATTGCTGCTGCTGAACCGGGGTGTTTGGGAAGGCAGGCAGTTGCTTCCGGCTTCCTGGGTGGAGCAGATGATGACCAGACAGATAGGAGATTATGGCTATCAGATGTGGCTTTGCGAATATCCGGGTGCTGTACGTGCTGACGGGGCTTTGGGACAATACATTCTGATTGTTCCGGATAAGGATATGGTAGTGGTCATTACCGAATGTACATTGATAGACGGTCGTCGGCAGCGTCGTCTGGTCTGGAACCGCTTGTTGCCGGAGACAGGTGACCAGGCATTAGTGCCCGGTAAGGACTACAAGCGCCTGCAGAAGAAACAGCGTTCTTATCAACTGCCGTTGGTGCAAGGAAAGGCTGCTTCCTCCCTTTCACAGAAATACGCAGGCAAGCGCATCCTGCTCGGAGAGAACAAATACGGATGGCAATCCATCGAACTGCAATTCAAGCAGCAAGAAGTAGTGATGACTGTGGTGGAGAAAGACGGAAAGACATACAGTCTTCCGTTTGGCTATAAGCAATGGTCGAAAGCGGCAATTGATGGCTATCCTCCGTATTCGGTTGCTGCAAAGGGGCGTTTTAAGGGTATAGAAGGCCCTTTCCAGGTGGCAGGCAGTTATGCGTGGGCGTCACCTGATGCTTTGCAACTGAAAGTACATTATGTCAACTGGATAAGCGCTCTTGGGCTTACGCTCTGCTTTGAGGATAACAAGGTACTCCTGACTGTTACGGAGAATTATTCTTCGGGTGAAGGGGTGACTTTCGAAGGTACATTAGCGCATTAAAATAATGAATCGTATTTTGCTTACTCTAAAACGGCCTTTTATCTGGCTGTACCGTTTCCGGCACCGTTGCGGCTACGGTGTACATTCTCCTTTTGCCTTTAACCTGATTACGCATGTAATTTACGAAAGTACGGCTTATTATAAATATGAAGAGCTGGCCAAGGCACAGAAGCAACTGGAGCTGGAGAAAGATAAACGTTGGAAGTACGAATCGAAGAAAGTAAAACGCCTTCTGTTCCGTCTGGTAAACTATACCCAGCCGGAGACCATTGTAGATGCCGGTACGCTTGCCGCTTCTGCCCTCTATCTGAAAGCGGGGAAGGAGGGAGCAGATTATACTTCGGCTTCCGACCTTTCCGAGCTCTTTCTGGAGAGTGGCGTTCCCGTTGATTTCCTTTATTTGCACGATTATCGTCATCCCGATTTTGTAGAGGAGGTCTTCCGCATCTGTTCCACCCGTACCAGGGGAAAGTCTGTTTTTGTAATTGAAGGTATCCGTTACACTCCGCAGATGTTTGCCCTCTGGAAGCGCATGAAGCAGGACGGACGGGCGGGCATTACGTTCGACCTTTATGACCTTGGTATCATATTCTTCGATAAAACAAAGATAAAACAAGACTATATTGTCAACTTTTGATTATCTTTAGGCGTTTCAATAGTGATTAGCGGTTAGTGATTAGTGCTTAGCTCCACTTACTGGCTGCTAAACATTAATCCCTAACCCCTAAACATTAATTCCTTATGAAGATATACACCAAAACCGGAGATAAAGGAACCACCTCTCTTGTAGGCGGAACCCGTGTACCTAAAACGCATATCCGCCTTGAGGCATACGGTACGGTGGATGAGCTAAATTCCAATCTGGGTCTTCTCATCACGTACCTGCTTGACGGAAAGGATAAAGATTTTCTGCAGCAAGTGCAAGACAGACTTTTTGCCGTAGGCTCTCATCTGGCCACAGACCGGGAGAAAATGGAGCTGAAAGAAGCCAGTATCATCAGCTCGGAGCAGGTGGAAATGGTGGAGCGGGAGATAGACCGTTTGGATACTCTTTTGCCTCCTCTTTCAGCCTTTATTCTTCCCGGCGGAAGTCGCGGTGCGGCACTCTGCCACGTTTGCCGTACGGTTTGCCGTCGTGCAGAGCGTCGGATTCTTGCTCTGGCCGAACAAGTGGAAATCGCTTCGGAATTACTGGCTTACGTGAACCGCTTGTCTGATTATTTGTTCGTTCTTTCCCGTAAAATGAATCAAGACGACAAAAAAGGTGAAATATTTTGGAATAATAGTTGCAAGTGAAATAAATTGTTATACTTTTGCCGAAAAATAGAAATAGGACTTAATATTCACAATTTTAATACTAGAGACTATGTATTGGACATTGGAATTAGCATCTAAATTGGAAGATGCTCCTTGGCCGGCAACTAAGGATGAATTGATAGATTATGCCATGCGTTCGGGTGCTCCGCTTGAAGTGATTGAGAATCTGCAGGAAATGGAAGATGAAGGCGAGATTTATGAAAGCATAGAAGATATTTGGCCCGATTATCCCAGCAAAGAGGACTTTTTCTTTAACGAGGAGGAATATTGATACGCTTTGAAAGAAAAAACTTACCGGTATGTCTGGTAATATTTTGAAACATAGGGAGAAGTAATTCCAAAACCGATAACTATGGTTGAAGAATTACTTCTTTTCTTTTTAATACCCCCACACTACAATAATAATGAATGTACAAGAAGCAACAACACGCCGGTTACCGGATTTGAAGGAAAGGCATCTGCCTGAAAACTGCCGCGAAACCATAAACACGATTTTAAAGGAGACTTACGGCTACGAACAGTTTCGTAATCTTGAGATTTACGATGACTTGTCCAAGGGAAAAGAGAAACTCTGCATTTCGCAGGGACAGCTGATAGAGAACGTTATACTGGAGGCTGAAAAGGCTTGGAAAGGTGAAACGCAGGTAGACAATATCTTGCTGACTGCCCCTACCGGCTCCGGAAAATCTTTGTTGTTCCAGCTTCCTGCCATCTATCTGGGGAAGGAGTATAATCTGCTTACCATTGTGGTTTCCCCTTTGAAGGCGTTGATTGTAGACCAGGTGGAAAGTCTGCAAGAGCTGGGGTATATGCGTGTGGCATACGCCTCGTCCGATTTATCGCCGGAACAGAAGATGGAGGTTTACCGGCAGGTGCGTGAGGGGGAGATTGATTTGTTCTATCTCTCGCCGGAATTGCTTCTCTCTTACGACATTAAGCATTTTGTAGGCGAGCGCCGCATCGGTCTGGTGGTGGTCGATGAGGCGCATACGGTCACTACGTGGGGCAAGGAGTTCCGCGTGGACTATTGGTTCTTGGGGCGCTACCTGACTGCTTTGAAACAGACTCTCGGCTATAATTTCCCGTTGTTTGCATTGACTGCTACGGCTGTCTGGAACCCGAAAGGAGGTAATGATATGATATTCGAGACTATTCGTTCCTTGCAGATGGAGCCTTGCGTGCTTTATGTAGGTACAGTGAAGCGCCGGAATATTAGCTTTGACATCCGTCAGATGGAGATGGAGGATGGGGAGACATACGACAAGGCAAAGCAGCGCGTGGTGGCTGCGCGGGTCGAGGACTTCCTGGACGGGCACAAGACATTGCTCTATTATCCTTTTGCGGGTGGCATCGACATGCGTCTTAAGACGTGGGTGAAGCCGGTAGACTGGCGTCTGGTGGCTTCCTATTATGGCAAGAAGGACAAGGAACAGAAAGCTGCCATTGTGCAGGAGTTCAAGGAAGGAACCAAGAAACTGATTGTGGCTACGAAAGCCTTTGGTATGGGAGTGGACATCAGTGATATAGACCGTGTATACCATGTGGCGCCATCCAGTACGTTTGTCGACTATATTCAGGAGATAGGGCGTGCCGCGCGTGATACGGAGATACAGGGTATTGCCGCTACCGACTACCATGAGCGTGACTTCTATTATATGAAGCGTCTGCATCAGACGGGGAATATTGCCCAGGAACAGTTGGTGCTTATTCTGAGAAAGCTCATGGAAGTGTACCGCATGAAAGGGGAAAAACCGGAAATCATGGTGTCTTTGTCCGATTTTGAGTTTGTGGTGAAACTGCCGCGTACAAAGAACAAGCTGGAGTATGAAGCAGAGTTGGGACAGCTCATCAAGACCGCCTTGCTTTGGCTGGAAGACGATTTGATGCAGCGTTATGGAAGGCATCTGCTTGAAATCAGCCCCAAGAATCTGTTGACCGAAGGATATGTCCAGGACAAGACGGGTGATGTCTTTGCCCGTGAATTCCATAGCTATCTGACAAAGGTAGAAGGGGAGGACGGGGTTTACGTCGCACGTCTGGAAGCGCTTTGGGAAGAGCGTTTCCCTGAGCTTGGCTACAAGGAATTCAAACAGAAACTGAATAATGGAACGTTGTGGGAGGGAGCCCGTGCCGTGTCTGTAGGCAAGCATGAGGTGTTGTTGAAGGAAGATGCCACTGTCATCCGTGAGCGGATGGATGCCTTGTTCAAGAGCCTGACAACGATGCTGAAAACGTCATTGATAAAGTCGAAAGGACGTTTTGATGAAGAAGAACTGCGGGCTGTTTTTGCCGAGCATGACATGGACGTGCGCTCCGCCAAACGCTTTATCGGTTCCCTGCTGGAGAGCCGCACGGAGGAAGGCCGCAGTGTGAGCTATATCAGTAGCGTGAAAAAGAAGGACTCCAATGAACTCTCTTTTACGGTGACCAAAGGCTTTGATTTGCTTTTGTCGCGCTATCAAAAACTGTTTAGCCAACGTATGGTGGGTAGTAAGGGAGACCGCCTGCTGTTTTATTGCACTCCTTTCTCGGACTTGAATATGCTGCTTAATCTGCTTTCTATGCTCGGCTGCCTTTCGTTCAGTGTGGAGGGTGGCGGTACGCCTTGCGTATTTGTCCGTTTCAATGACCCCGAAACTCTGCAGGAACTTGCGCTTGGCGATGATTACCGCAATCTGATTCTGGATACCAACGAGCAGATATTCCAGGAGCAGATTGACTTGTTCTCTTTCTTCTTCGGAACAGATAAGCTGACGGATGAACAGCGCTGGGACTTTATCGAGGATTATTTTACGGGAATGGGAGTGGACGACTTGAAAAAGAAGTTTGTGTCCTTGTAGCACCAATTCGTTGAACAGCCTTTCCAGAGTTACAGTTCATCTTTGCTTTTACTGTAAAGATTGTGAGTAATTAGTCTAAGTGCTCCTGCAGAAACCGTTGCAGGATGCGTGCATGGTTGTATATCGGTGCTTTGGAAGCATATAGTAAGGTTATGGTATGGTGGTGTTTTATGGTGTCAATGAACCTAAGGGCGGCTTCCGAATTTTCCAGTTCCTTGCGATACATGGCTGCAAACCCCTCCCAGTGTTCCGCTTGGTCTTCGTGAAACCATTTTCTTAATTCAGGTGAAGGGGTAATATCCTTTTCCCAGACATCGTATTTCAGATGTTCCTTTTTTATGCCGCGAGGCCACAGCCGGTCCACCAATACACGGTAGCCGTCTGTTGCATCGGGTTCTTCATATACCCGTTTGATTCTGATTTGTGTCATGGCTGTTCTCTTAATTTTGCTTCCATTTTGATGGAGCGTGGGAAAACGATATTATTTTCTAGATGGATGTGCTGGTGCAAGGCCTCTTCAAATGCTTTAAGCTGTTGGAGTACGAGGCGGTAACTGTTGCAGGCATCTTCTGGAGCTGTATAGCCGTTGGTCAGATGCTCTATGTGGCGATAGCGTTCTCCTTCAATGTCATGTTCTGCCATCATGACGGATATGGGAGCTTCGATGCTTCCACAGTGGAATTCGGGCAGGGGAGTATTTTCCAGCTTAGCCTTTACCATCTCATAGATGTAGGGAAACAGTACCAGTTCCTCTTTGTCGAGATGGGCATTGAGGTCGGAGAGGGAATCATGAAAGAGAGCCTGCACATTGTAGAGTGACGGATGTTTTTCACCGTGTACGCGACATATTTTATCCAGCAGTTCTTCAATCTCGGGACCTTGTGTACGGATATTACGGTGGTGGATTTTGAGAATATAGTCCACCAATAAGTCCAGAGGCCAACTCTTGAAATCAATATTTTCGGAGGTTGTCGGAGCCAGATGCTCTATTTCTTCTATCACCTTCTCCATATCGGCTCCGGCAGTTTTACTGGCTTCGGGAAGCAGTGCGGAACCATGGCAGCAGAAATCAATGCCATATTTATCAAATATCCCGGCATTGTTGAAGTTGTCGGCTACGATTTCGCCGACTGTCATACGTTTATAATCCTTCATATGTTATCTTGTTTTTGTTTTCCACAACATTGTGGAAACCTGCTATATATACAATTATATGGCAGATAATGTTTGAAGGGTTATGATTATTTGAGTTTTCTTGCCCGGTTCTTTCATTTAAAGGAATTGGAGGAGTTATCACTTCGCTCCGCTCCGTCAGGAGTTGAAGAAGTTAAAGCCGATACTTCTGTGAATACATACGCACGAGTATTGGCTTTAACTCCTAAGCCGACTTGTCGGCTGATAACTCCTTTAAATGAAAGATTCGTGGTTTCCTTGTCTATCCTTCTACTTTTTGGAATGCCAGCCGTTCGTCTCCATTGGCCAGAAGGATGATGCCGCAATATTTGAATCCGTGCTTCTTCAGTATGTATTGCAGGATATGATTGTCCCGGTGGGTATCTGCACGTAGGTTGGGTATTTGTTCGTAGCACCATTGCAGGCAGGCATTGGCCACTCCTTTGCTGTGTTCTGTACTTGCCAGCCGGTGAATGACGCCGTAAGGAAGCGTATCTTCCACCCATTTTCCTTCATAGATATGCGTATATGTGGGGTCGTTTCCACGGATAAAGGCGAAGGTTCCGATAATTTCTTCGGTATCGTCGGTGCACACATAGCTGTTTCCTTGTTCGATGTCTGCTATGACGATTTCCCTGGAAGGGTAGTTGCCTCTCCACTGCAGCATATTTCCGTCTTTCCGCATGATGTGCTTCGCTTGTTCAAAGATGTCCATAAGGATTGCAATGTCTGTGGGTTGCGTCTTTCTGATTTTTATCATAGCTTTTTATTTTATCTGTGTGGTATCTTTCTTTGATTCAGGTTGCAAAGGTAATGCGTTTTGTGATTCATTGTTCTCGTAAATGAACAAATGCTAACATACGTTGTTTCTTTAGGAAGAATTTGCATATATTTGTCCCGTAATATTAAACACAATTGATTATGAAAAAGATTTTTAGTGCTTTCGTGATAGCTGTATGCTGTATGTTTATGGCTATGCCTGCCCAGGCCCAACTATTGAAGTGGGGTGTTAAGGGTGGTGTGAATATGACGAAAATAGATTGGGATGGCGGATATAAGGGAAACAAGGATAATTCTACCGGTTTCTTTATTGGTCCGATGGCTGAGTTTACCATTCCCATTGTAGGCTTGGGTGTTGATGGTGCTTTGCTGTTCTCTCAGCGCGGCAAGGACGAGGTGAAGCAAACAGGACTGGAAGTACCCGTAAATCTGAAATATACCATTGGCTTGGGTAGCTTGTTGGGTATTTATATAGCTGCCGGTCCCGATTTCTTCTTCGACTTCAAGAAGAAGGATTACGTAGACCGCAAGAAGGCTCAAGTGGCACTTAATCTGGGTGCCGGTGTGAAGCTGCTGAAGCATCTCCAGGTTGGCGTGACCTATCAGCTCCCGATGGGCGACTCATTTACGTGGAAGAATGCGGGTGATGCCATCGGTGCCAAGAATAAGACTTGGCAGGTGTCTGCGGCGTATCTCTTCTAAATGTAGTAAAACGATTTGTGGAATATAATATAAGAAAGGCTCTCCTACAAAAAGGAGGGCCTTTCTTGCGTTTTTGATGGGAATTGAAAAGTTTATCAGATGGCTTTATCACCCATTCCTGAATCTTTCATGCATAATTTCCAATTCCCTAGATAGCGTACTGGTTTAAAGTACCAATTGGTCTTTCTAGTTTCGGTAAAGTAAACGGTGCATCTTACTTCATTATCTTCGGCTTCTTTAAATTGTATATTATCAATTTTATATCTATAGATAGGAAAGAGTTCAAATAATGTTTTAATATGTTGCATGTCTTCATTATCTAAAGGTTCTGGTGCTTGATTAGGTATTTTAGCATCCATTTTGTATAGCATGGCTACAGCTTCGGCATACTCTTTATTTTGAGCTAAAGTCATGAATCGGTTTACAAGCTCAGTCACAGTTGCTGTATCTCGCTGTGAGAGTACCATGATAGAGGATGTTTTGGGGGCAATACTTTCTACTCTTTTCTTTTCTTGTTTACAAGCTGTCATCAAAACAAGTACATACAACAGTATACTTAAAGACTTTATCGTTTTCATTCTTTTATCTATTTTTGTTAGGTGATTTTGGGGGCATATTATTATGATTGGTATCAATAGGCTGGAGCTATATTAAAATATATAGCGAAAAAATGAAAGAGAAATAGCTTCTTCACTTCACTCCAAGTGAACTGACCACATAATTTCAATATGTAGACGTCTTTATAGATTAAAAAGAGTGCCCTCTTTTGAAGGCACTCTTTCTATTGGAGATTTCTATTTAATCTAATGATTAGACAGTTCCGTGAACATCAATAACAATATTAACTTCAATAACACCCCATTTATAAGTTACTTTTACAGGAACTTGAATTTGGTAGTTACCAACTTCATTACCATTGTTCTTATAGTTTAGAATACCCATATGTGTACCATCAATAGGCTCTGTAGACGGAGTATATGTTATTTCGATATTATTACTCTTAGAGCTCAACAATGTTTCACCCAATGTTCCACCATTCAAATTAGTTGTGATATTAGCTTCATCTACTTCAATCTTCTCAACTCCATAGTAAGTATAGTAGTTATATCCTTCCGGACTGAACTCATTTTGTTCCTTGTTATTACGCCAGTCCGTAAATGCTAATACCTTGCTGAAGTCAAGCTTGTCACCGTCATTAATAGCATCTTTCAAGCCTTCATTATCCTTAGAAGTTACATTAATAGGGCGTATAAATTTCACATCAAATTCATAATTGCTCAATTTCAAGTCCTTTTTGCATTCGTTTGTTGCAACAACTTTAACACGACCGCAAAGAGTTTCACCATCTTTCATTTCAGTGCGACCAGCATAGTTCAAGATATCTTTTGCGTAATCAGTTTCTTGATATGTCACAGCAGAATTGCTAATTACTGCTATCTTTTGAGAAGCTCCGGTTGGTTGATTGTTCTCCAGCTTAGTTGCAGATAAAGTTAATCCATCCGTAGAAACAGATAATCTGTACTTGTTATGTTTAGAAACGCCATAAACATCCTTTATGCGCGGAGTAACGAACTGGAATGTTTTAGTTAATTTATTATCTTGGAAATCTGCATAAACTGCATCTACTCCACTGATAGTAACCTTATTGCCTTCAAATACATTCAAAAGGTCATTTACATAAGTACACTTATCTGCGCCTTCACCCTTATTGGGTACTTTTACGTTCTGATGGATTTCATCATAACCGCTCTTAGCTTCTGTACTACCACCTGCAAACCAAGCATAGTCAAGTTTTGTAGTATTGGCAATAGTACCGGCTGGAGTAACATTGCGTGGACTCGGTGTCCAGTTGAATGTTACATACACATAGTGTGCAGTTTTATTGCTATTCTCCTTAACAAAACGAACGACAGCATTTATACTTGCTTTTTCTGTGAAAAGTTCATAAGCGTCATTAGCTCCTATTGTCCACTGCAATACTTCTGTCATATGGCCTTCCGTATCAGCAGTTGTTTTAGAAACTACCCCAATCTTCTTCGCAACTTCTACTGCATCTGCACTTGCCCCAGTGAATTGCTTTGCATCGCTATCCGTAGCGTCAAGTTTATAAGTATTTTCAAACTCTTCCTTAGAAATATCAAGTTTAGCTAAAATTTGTTCTTCCACTTGATCCCAAGTTAATTTCTTAATCAAATTATCTTGAGAGCAATTAACGGTATATCCTTCAGTAAAGTTGAACGGATCAATAACAGTAATTTCATTCTCTTCCGGAGTTGTTGTAATTTCAGCTTTAATATAACCAACGGCTACATTTTGGTTCTGTACAGTATCTTTCAAGATGACACGAATCAACGGCATACGACCTATGGTTGCTTTGCTTTGTTCAGCACCAAATGCCTGTTGCTTACCACCTTTGGTTATTTGAGGTCTCAATATAGCACCCTTCCAATTTGCATGGGCACTTTCTGAAGTCTCATTTTGTCCGGCAAAATAACCTACCAATTCATAAATATACTTGAAACCATCTTTCTCAACAAGACCTTCATTTGCATTTTTATCCCAAGCGATATCTTGATTGGTAGTTGTTGTATAGTGTGTTTGAATATATTCAGCAACATCTACACCTTCGCTGTTCCATGCAACTTGAATTTGAGGTTCATTCTGAATAGCTTCAGCTGCAGTCGTATACAAGTGACCTTCTCCGTCAGCATGATTAGGTTGTACTTTTGCGTTTGCCAATACTAAATCTTTGATTTCTTGCGCTTTTACAGCAGCGTAATCAGAAGTAATTATAGTATCTACTTTGGCATCTTTATAATGAGCTTGCAAAGCCAATACTGTTACGAGTCCATCTTTGTCAATGTCTTTAATGCTACCGTCAGTCAATTTTGCTTTTACTCTCAAAACACCTGGTTGGTTTGGAGCTAAGCTTTTACCAATAACTTCAGCTTTCACTACTGCACCTGCAGCTTTAGTGTATTTCTTATCATCGGAGATAAATGTCAGTTCTGCGATATTATTTATATCTACAGTAGACGGATTCATGTGATAATCTGCAGTCAATCCTGGAGTCAAATAAGACTGCGTAGTTGCAATTGTTGCCGCATCTTTAGAAAAATCCGCATCAGCATTAACAACTTTCAATGTCAAAGCCTTATACGCAAATGTAGACGCAGACATAGCTTCAATACCTTGATAATAGAAATCAGGCTTAAACACTAAACTAGTCAATTGACGGCCGATCAGATTTAATGCCTCATTTTGTAATTTAGCCACCTTTTCTGCAAGAGCCTTCAATTCTTCTTGACTTGCTTTACCTGCAATAGCATTGGTCAGTTCAGATTTAAGGTTGGCAATTTGTTCCTCAACATCTTTTAAAGCTGCTAACTTAGCTATTTTAGCTTCTAAATCAGTTTTTAGAGCTTCCAAGTCAGCATCTGTAACAGTACCAGCTCCTGTAGCTTTATCTAAAGCTTCTTGAGCTTTTTTCGCTGCATCTTCTGCACTTGACTTAGCAGCAGCAATTTCACTTTCCAATGCGCTTACTTTGCTATTCAAGTCTTCAGCTGTAGCTTTTTTGTCCAATTGCTCCTGCAAATTATCGATGTCATCATCATAGTCCTTGCAAGATGTGAACGTACTTGTAGTAGCCGTCATCAAGGCTCCAAACAAGATTACACTTAAAAACTTTTTGTTCATAATGAAAACTTTAAATTTATAAATTTAAAAAATGAAAAATAATAAAATCTACGATTACAGTATTTTTCCTCACATTTTTATATGTGTTTTTTCCGTTACTTCGCAGGTAACGGGAACCATCTTGAATCAATTATGTGAAAAGAAGTTTAATATAGTTGTAATGTCCCTATAATTGTTTATAACATTTTAAGTGATGAAAGATGAAAAGTGACTTATAGGTGGAATTCTGATAATATGACCGAGAGGTAAAGTTACGATAAAGGGAAATCAAAATATTTATAGGGAAAGAAAGACTTAAAGTGTTATTTTGTAGAGTTTTGGCTTAAGGGGAAGTTGTTGAGAAATGAGCGAGAGGACTCTTCCCTTCAAGAGATGCTTCTTGCGGGAGGAATAAATATGGACACATCTAGGCCGCTTTATCAATAAAAATAAAAAAATCTATGCCGAGATTCCATTGCTTTTTACAAAAGAAATTACCTTCTCATTTGCTTCATCAATCTTCTTGTCGTTGAAAGGTTTGAGATAGGTTTCAGTAACATTTATCGATGAATGTCCCATCGCTTCGGAAATAATGCCAGGGTGAATCTCACAATAATATGCCATTGTGGCCCACGTGTGTCTTGCCGAATACGAACTAAGATGTGAACTCATATTCAAATGTGTTTTTAAAGCTGACAGCTGATAGTTAAAACGCCTCAAAGCTGATTGATACTCTTTATAAGCCGCTTCTGTACCATCCTTGCTACGTAATATTGGGAATAAATAAGGTGAGTTCTCGTCCTTATTGGATACCATGTGTACCAGCTGTAAGGCTTCAGGGGATAGAAGTACCCGTAAGGTGCGACCAGTCTTTCTTCTACGATAGGACAATACATTCCCTTGCAGGTCTTTCTTGTGCAAGAAAGCTAAATCGACAAATGGGAGACCACGCATCATAAACATAAAAACAAATAGCATTTTGGCTTTTTGAAGGCTTGAGGAAGGAATCCTTTTGGACAAATCCATTTCTGTCCCGCGAACTAAAGTTCCTATATCCGAAGCTTCCAAAGCTCTTTTCTTGTCTGCTTTAGTTCCTGTATATACATGTTCGAATAATCTAGGAGTATAACGGACACATCGTAAATCTACAGCTCGATTGTAAGCCGAGCGAATGACTTTCATATAGGTAGAAACGGTGTTCCAACTGCAATCTCGTTGACGCAGGTGCATTTCAAAACGTTTCAAAACCACTGGATTCAATTTGCGCAGATGCAAATCCCGATAGTTATTGAATGCGGAAAACACATTCAATGTGGATTGGTAAATATGGGCTGTTCCCCATCTTCCATTTTCTCGAAGCTCTCCAATAATAGTTGACAGCATTTCTTGTAAGGTAATCTCTTTCATCTTCAATTTAAATTATACATTCTCTTATTAATAATATGTATAAGTACAATCCCTTTATAATGCAGAACATACGTGCAAATACACTAATAATTGGGGCGAACAACAATCCCATTAACAAAAAAGTGCGCTTAAATGCAGATTTTTCGATTAATTATAAAAAAACAGCATTATTATTTGCTCATTTATAGAAAAACAATTATGTTTGCACGGAAAATTCCTCCGTTACCTGCGAAGTAACGGAATTTTTTAACAAAAGCATTATGGGAAAAGGAATGCCAGAAATGAGAAATTATTCACTTTTTATTTTTTTAAATTTATAAATTTAAAGTTTTCAATTATGAACAAAAAGTTTCTAAGTGTGATCCTGTTCAGTGCCTTAATGGTTGGTACTGCAGGTACATTTGTTTCTTGTAAGGATTATGATGATGACATCGAAAACTTACAGAAGCAAATTGATGAAAACGCTAAGGCTATAGATCAGATTAATAAGCTGATTTCAGACGGTAGCGTAATAACAGGGGTAGTCAAGGGAGCAAATGGCATCACTATTACTCTTAGCAATGGTAATTCTTATGAAATTACCAATGGCTCAAATGGCACAAATGCTGCAGTATGGAGCATCGGAGAGGATGGCTATTGGTATAAAGATGACGTAAAACAGGCTTATAAAGCCGTTGGCGAAAAAGGTGGTGATGGTTGCTACTATAAGCCTAATGAAACAACTGGGAACTTTGACATCTACAATGCTGATGGTACCTTAAAGGAATCTACCAATATCTCTTGGAAAGGTACGGGCATTACTGCTGTAGAGGATGGCAATGATGTGATTCTATACAATGTGACAAAGGCTGATGGAACGACAGGCAGTGTTACAATTTCAAAGACCAACAATTTGCGTAGCTTGGTTTTCATCCCGCAAGTGTATGTTGATGGTGTGCAGGGGTTGACTTATGATTCCTATGCTTATAAAGCACTGACTTTATCTGAAAAGGATTCTAAATCGGAAAAAACGACAGCTGCAGCTACCAGCACCACTATCAATCCGGTTGTCTATGCCGAATATCATGTAAATCCGGCCAATGCCAACGTTAATGAACTGAAAGACAAACTTTCATTCATGGTGAAACCGAACGTGGATTATATCAGTTCACGTGCTGCTGCTTCCAATGATTTTGCAATGACTCCCGAATTCGTTTCCTTTACGGACGGTATTTTGAAGGTCAAAGTCAATATCAAGGGAATAGCCGCTACAGAAGAAAAGATTTCTGTGTTTGCATTGAATGTAGAGAAAGAAAATGGTGAAGATGTTACTTCTGATTATGCTACAGTATTCAAGAAAGATTTGAGTGACTTGGCTATCGCTGACCCGGCTGCCGAAGCTGCAAAGAAAGGTATCGCTGATAAAGACGAGCACTATAGAACTAAAATTGCTGCTGTAGATGCTGACGCATACAATCAAAAGGTTGTTTGGGCAGAAGGAAATACTGAGGCAGAATCTAAAACATACTGTGATACCATTGTTGTTTACAACCAGAGCTTAGACTTGACGAAATGCGTAGAAGCTCATGAATTGGCATGTGAAGGTGGTGACAAAATCAAGGTTGCTGATTTGGAGAAACTTGGCCTGAGCTTTGCTTTTGATGTGGTAAAGAACTATAAGGTAGGTAATCCTGTAACCGATCAGGCAGACTTCGTGACTTTGGCTGATGGCGTTTTGACCCCGAAAGTGTATGAAACCGAAGGCCGTGCAGCTATTGGCCGTACTCCTATCGTACGTGTTCGTTTGATGGATGGCGAGAACCTTGTAAAGGTAGCTTACATCAAGGTATTCATTGCAGATGAGACAAGCGCTCCTGTTACTAACCAATATGAACTGACTATCGAAAACTTCAAGTATGATTGCGATGATGCTGCAGCTTCAAAACTGTCAACAGTTAAGGATATGAACGTTCAGGTATACAATGAAATCGGTCTGAGTAAAGAACAATTCCACGCAACTTATCCGTATTTCTACGACTATGGTGCTAACCAGACTCCGGCAGATTTGGGTACTTGTGAAGAAACAACAGATGCAGAAACTCAAGCTACTCACGTAATCAAATGGACTATCTCTAAAGACGCTTTGTGGGAAAATGCCAGCAAGCAGCTGACTCACCGTGTAAGATATTATGCAGGTGAAAATCAAACAGGTGCTTATGTTGAATTGGTACTGAAAGCTACGGTAGAAGATATCCAGAAGTCTTACAATGTAGCAAAAGCCGACTTCATCTCCAACTATTGGGATGCAGACAAAACTTATACCAAGTTTAATGTTGCCGTACCAAGTAGCACGACAGATGCTGACCCAACTCACTGTACATTTGTTAATGATTTGAATTCTCCGTTCACAACTTGGGCAAAGAATAGTACGGAAGGAACTCCGGGCGTACTGAAACTTGACAAAGCAGTGACTGGTATAGAATACTTCTTCTGCGCTGATGACATCAAGAATATCACTAAGATTGGTGATATTAATGTAGTCTTCACAACAGATGCAGATGGTACGACATTATACGCTACAGTAGGCGGCGTAAAAGAAGAGATAGCTGTTATTAACAATGCTGGTTCTACCGCTCCTAACACTGTAACCTATAACAAGAATAGTGCTATTGCCAAGCAATTGTTGAATACTGGCGCTATGTACACTTATATTGGTGCTACTGGTCGTGTATGCGATGATGAGACTAAGGTAGTTACTATTACATTTGATAATGAAGATCACTTCCAGGCTAATTTCATCCGTCCGGTCAACATTGCTGAACAAGCTGCTGATAACTTCATCGACGCTGTTGACTTTGGTGAAAAGGGTTCATTCATCCGCTTGGAAGACTTGATTGCTCCTTACGACTGGCGTGATCGCTACTTCAGTGACTATGCTAATTACTGGGGCTTCTACGGACCATTCACAATTACTGCCGATGTGGATAATGCAGAATGTGACTTGAACGGTGTTCGTCAGGCTGTTCCTGTAACGGTAGAGTTGAAAGCTAACACAAATACCACAATGGGTAGCGGTGATGATGCTAAGACTTCTCAGTATGGTTTCATCACTTACAAGAACAATGGTACTAAAGTTTCAGCATTCAATATCTACGTTAAAGTTACCGTAGAATATGGTTGGGGTACCATCAAGACTGATTTCATTACAGTTCCTGTAAGCTCTACTATCACTAATAACTAAAAGTAAACAAGTTATTAGAAGATAATAAATAAAAGAGTGGATATAGTCTTACAAAAGATTATATCCACTCTTCTTTTATAGTGCCTCCAATAATAAACCAACTGTCAGAACAAGTCTTGACTATTACACGTTGTTAAACACTTCCCAGTACCCCGATGTTCTACTGCCAATCCGAGTTATCAGTCCCTCCCGTTTAAGCAGCACTATTCTATTTTTTATTGTTCTCTCAGAAAGTTTTAGCACTTCACTCAACTGTCCAATGGTTATATATGGATCTTGTATAATTGCTTCCAATGTACTTTGGGCAATCTTTGGGCTATCTTTGGGCAACATTAGTTTCATCCTGCCCCATATTACTCAGTGATGTTCCGGTATTGTCCTTCATTCTGACTACATTACCGCATCCTTCATGTACGGGTATGAACATGAGGAAGTAACTGCGTTCCTCATCGGTTTCGATAGAAGCACGTGGTGAACCGTTTTTAGCCAGCCCATCTTGGATTGTAGGAATTCCGGTGCAGCGACCTTCTGTCAAGTCCAATTCTTTCAAGAAATCCCGATTACTTTCCACTTTATTACGATGCAGCAGGTCTTCTATGTTTATTGGCAGTGACATATAGTGTTCAATTATTTAATTCCACCAATGAGTATAGTCAGTATGGTGTATTCGTATTGCAATTTTCAATGCGAAGTTTCTCGCAAATATAAGAAATATATTCGTCTCCCTTATATTCATCTAATTTATTTATATTGCAGAATAAACCTTTTATAAATAAATTGGAAATGAATAGAAATGAAATTACCTTACAAGAGATGTTCTCCTCAGTCATCGGGGAACTCCGGGAAGGCGGCAGGTGGGGGACGGCACACATCTACCAGTCAGCGGTGAATGCATTCTCGGCATTCACCAAATGGCAGCCGATGCCCATGCGCAGGCTGAGCCCGACCGTACTGAAGAGATTCGAAAACTACCTCAGGCAGAGGAACTGCAGTTGGAACACCGTATCCACCTACATCAAGACGGTACGCTCGGTGTATCATCGGGCGGTGGACAGAAAGTACATACGGTATGTACCCAGACTGTTCGAGCATGTATATACCGGCACACGGGCGGACAGGAAGAAGGCGCTCGAGGCATCCGACATCAGCAGCCTGGTAAGGGAGACGGAAAGGAGCCTGCAAAGAGGGACGCTCCCAAACACACAGCAGAGAACAAGGATTTTCTTCGTACTCATGTTCATGCTCAGGGGCATACCCTTCGTGGACCTGGCGTACCTGCACAAAAGGGACCTGCAGGGGAATGTGCTGTCTTACAGAAGGCGGAAGACGGGACGGGCGCTGACCGTGTCACTCACACCCGAAGCCATGCAGATGGTCAGGATGGTGGCGAACAGGAACCCCGACTCCCCCTATCTGTTTCCCATCCTGCAGAGCGAGGAAGGCACGGAAGCCGCATACCGGGAATACCAGTCGGCACTCAGGGGATTCAACCAGCGGCTGGCAGTACTCAGGCAGTGCCTGGGAATGCAGTCGGCACTCAGTACCTATGCAGCCAGACACACCTGGGCCACAATGGCCTACCATTGCGAGATACACCCCGGAATCATATCGGAAGCCATGGGGCACTCCTCCATCACGGTGACGGAAACCTATCTGAAGCCTTTTAGCAACAGAAAGATTGACGAGGCCAATCAAAGGGTAATTTCTTTTGTAAGAAGCGGAGCGTGTACAGTATAAAAGACGTTACTTCTTTTGATAGGATAGAATAGATTTGTCGCACATTTTCCGGAATCTTCAAAATGAGTTTTGAAGAACGGAATGGTGTTGTCTTTACGGAGCTCTAATCGGTGCTATCAATATACTGTCATTCAAGCCTTTGAACCGAAAAATATACACTTTCATCCTTTAAAAGCCTCATTTCATCCCTTTCCCACTGTCATCTTTCTGGACTTCCAATCCTCTTTCCAATATCCCAACGGACTGATTTTTACTATTCCAAACAAAACCGGTCTATTTTCTCCTTATTCCCTGATTATTAACGAAATTAACAAGATTTCATTACCTGCGAAGTAACGGAATACTTAGTAACAAAAGAAGTATGCGAAAGGGATTCAAAATGAGAAATTATTCACTTTTTATTTTTTTAAATTTATAAATTTAAAGTTTTTCAATTATGAACAAAAAGTTTCTAAGTGTGACCCTGTTCAGTGCCTTGATGATAGGTGCGACAGGAACGTTCACGTCTTGTAAGGACTATGATGACGACATCAAGAACTTGCAGGAACAACTGGACAAGAAAGCTTCACTTGAAGAGCTGACTGCAAAAGTTTCGACTTTGGAGACGGCTATCAACGATGCTAAAACAGCTGCCAACGAAGCTAAGGGCAAGGCTCAGGAAGCTTTGGACAAGGCCGGTTCGGCAGAAGGTGGTGTTTCTGATGACGACTTGAAAGCTCTGAAGAAAGAACTGCAAGACCAAATCGACAAGCTGGCTTCTTTGGAGGCGGTAGAGACAAAAATCGCTGATCTGAAAAAGTCTTTGGAAAGCCAGTTCATTTCTGACAAAGAATTGAAAGAGCTTGCTAAGGAAGTCGAAACATTGAGTACTAAGGTTATGGCAATTATCGGACATCGTTTGACGAGCCTTACGCTGATTCCGACTACACATATCAATGGTATTCCTTCTATCGAGTTGTTAACACTGAAGTATAAGCCTCAGGTTTTCAAGGCAAATGTACATGAAACAACAACTGATGGAAAGCACAAGACACATCCTGTTTTGGACCACGTGGCAGCGGCTAATGCTGAATACCTCAGCATTTCTACAGAAAAGAATGAAGTAAGCTTCAAGATGAGTCCGAGTATCGGTGTGATGAAGGAGGATATCGAACTTCCTATGTTTGAATGTTTCAAATCTCAGAACATCACAAAAGCTGCTCCTGAACTTTCGCTGAATAAACCTATTCAGGTTGTGGATTATGAAGTAGACGGAGGCATTCTGACCGTGAAATACAAGAAAAATGTAAATGAGAATATCGGTACAACCGGTAGCGCTCACGGGTCAAGCAAATCTGAAACTTTCTGGATGGCTTCTTTGAAGACCCCTATTGCTGAGAAAAATTTTACAGATGCGGAAAAAGAAGCAGGCAAAGATGTATATGTAAGTTCCGAATACAGTCGTATTGAAGAATCCAATGTATATCCTTACCTGGCTAATGCGAAGGTTAAGTTTGATGGAACAACTATCAGCACAGATTTTGCAGAAGAAAAGCAAGGCGATCTTTACGTTCACTATCATGACTCTCTGTGCTTGTACAGATCAGGTAATGAAGAACTGGTAGACGTTAAGCAGCCATTTGATAAGCCGCTTGACTTGAGAACCTTGGTTACCGTATGCTACAGTTACGATGAAAAGGATCATTCCTCTCACAAGAAATTGGAAGAATATCCGGATTACGGTTTGGAATTCCGTTTTGCTTTGGCAAAAGCCAAGTATCTGCAAGGTGACCGCAAGACTGACGAACAGGAGTTCGGTCGCATCTTGGCTGACGGTTATACCCTGAAATCAGAAGTCTACGATGTTGATTTGAAAGATGATGAATTCTCCAAGACTTCTATCGGTCGTGAGCCTATCATTCGTGCAGAGTTGTGGGATAAGAATAAGGGTAACATGATTGCGGTTCGTTACATCAAGGTGCGTTGGACCGGTGAAAAGGACCAAACGATTGCTGCTATCACATTCCCGAACGATACTGTAACTTGCAAGGATATGTTCCAACAATTGTTCTCTAAGGAGATGAACGAGAAGATTTACCATATGGTTAAGTTTGACGGTGGACAGAGTATCAGCAAAACTCAATTCCATGCTATCTACAAAAAGATAGAAATCGTAGAACTGAAGAAAGACAAAAAAGTGGTAGACCTCACTAAATTGACAATTGCTACTGATGCAGGAACATATTGGAATGAAGGAACCACTCCTCAAGTTAAGGATGGAAAAGAAGCGATTGAGACAGTTAAGGTGGAGAACAAAGACATAACACCTGACCTTGTATTCGGATTCTTGTCGGATGCTCTTGACAACACTTCTTACAACCTGGTTTGGGCGATGAACCCGAAGACTGTAGGTACTTTGGCTTACGATGCGGCTACCAAAACTTATGCTTCTGAATTCGAAATTACAGTTAGATATCTTGATGAAGCCGGTTTGAATGGTGATGTTAAACAGACATTCAAGCAGAAGATTGTGGTTCCGGAACAGAAATTTGCATACCAAGGTACATTCTGGAAGGGTGGTACCGGTGCAGGTGTCTTCAATGTGAACCCGATTGTTTACAACACAACAGATGACGGTGGAACACAGAAAGCCCCGCATGTATATCCGGGTACTGCTAACGGCTGTTCACTGAAAGACTATAGCCACATCGAAGCTGACTTGGTTAACGGTTTCGTTTATGCTGGCACTAAAGAAAAACCGAAGAACCTGGCTCAATTCATCAAATACATCCGTAGTTGTGCAGAAGTTAAGTTTATCTTCGATGCAGAACGTATGAAAAATGCAGAAAAATATCCGCACTTGGCTAAATTTAAAGTTAGCAATGATGGTGAGCAATTGTGGAAGACAACTGTAGGTGGTGCGTTGACTGATGCTGAGAAGGATGCCACTACGACTGAGGTAAATCATAACATTGGTATGTCAGACAAGGGTATCTATGATTACATACAAACTGATAACAACTTGGCTGCTACTATCAACAACTTGATGGGAGCTAGTGCAAATGAAAACAAAACGAACCTGCTTTGGAATTACGATGAAACCTTGGGTAATACTCAAGACCAATGCTCAAGTATCATCCGTTTGCACGAAACAGACAAGTTCCATGGTACTGCAGCTGCTCAAGAGTTGATAGATACGGAAGTTCCTGTAAGTTTGGTTGTTGAATACAATGACTACAACAAAATTCAAGTTCTTGACTTTGATGTATTCTTCATTGAACCGTTGAAGATTGACGGTACTATCAGCGACAACTTCGTTGATGCAGAAATTGACGGTAGCTTCTTGAATGTAGGCAAGAACTTCACATTCACCGACTGGAATGGCTATAAAGTAGCTGCAATTTCCGGTACTACAGGCAATGACGTTTACGCACATCCGTTGTATGACTACTATGGCGTAGACAAGGTTAGATTCTTGACTGAGGATACCAAGACCAGCTTGACTTGGAATGAGGAAACTCAGACATATGAGCACAAGGAAGGTACAACCGATGGCAAGATGCCGACTAACGCTTCGTTGAAGATGATGACTTGGAATGAAAATCAAGCAAAATCTACAGCAACTCCTGCTGAGTCTAACCCGACTCACTTGGCATACTTCAACAACCACGGAACCCCGGTTAATGTCGATTACAACTTGTTTGTAACTGTAAACGTTGACTACAAGTGGGGCTCTTTGGATAAAGAAAACCTGAAAGTACTCGTCAAGAAGGCTGAAGGTACTCCAAGCACTAAATGATTAAGAAGAAATTCTTGATATAACCCTAAATTAAAAGGACGTCCTTGACGGACGTCCTTTTTTCAATTCTATAATATGTTTTGATATGAAAAGAATACTATATATTTCAATCATCTCCCTTGGGACTGCTTACCTGTCTTCCTGCAAAAATCCGAAAGCAGCACATCCATTTCATGGAAAATTCGTCACGGAAACCGGTATACGATTCGACCTTCGTGCAGACTCCACCACCCTGATTCAATATGATGATTCCAGTTCTTACGAGGGTACATGGAAGGTCTATAATCAAGGAGATACACTAAAGTATGCCACTATTGAGTTTGCCGGTTACTTTAATTATTATTATCTGCGCAATGGTAAACTCTATCGCAATGAGCATAACATGAAACGTCAAGTTCTTGGTGAAGAAATTAAATATCAAGATTAAAACAGAAAATGGCTATTACTATTCCTCTATTCTGTTGGATGGGGAAAAGAATAGCCACTTCATATGACACTCAACCACACATTTCCAATAATAATCGTTTTATGATTATCGTGATATTTTCCTCATATTTGCGTGTAAACTCAATAATCATCTGAAAAATCCATTCGTTACAAACGGTTATGTGTCACCGAAATATTTCTGTTGATAAAATGATACGAAACCCCAAAAGGATTTCCTCTTTTTATTATCCTTCTCTCTTTACCTCAATCCACCTTCTGAAGAAAGGATCATCCAGTTCATATCCCTCGTTACGTATCACATATCCTTGTTGCCCAAGTCGCTTCAAACTGCTGAAAGCGGTACTTGGAGAATCAATACCGACCCCCTGTAGAAAAGGAAGACTGGACGGAGTCCCCATCTGCATAGTTAAGCCTATCAAAACTTTTTTATCTGTTTTATTGAAAGTGCTCCATAACCGTTCATAATCCATATCGTGTACATGGGTCAACTCTGTAATGGCAGTTTCCACCAAGGTATCACTGTAACCGTTTTGTTTCCAGTTATTCCATGTCTGGTAAGCCAGTTGCTGGGTGTAATAGGGATGGCAATTAGTGAACGACAGAACACTGCGGCTTATCGTTTCAGCATCCATGTCTTGACCCAAGAGAAGAAAGCCATTCTTAAGAAACTCATAGAAGTCATCTTGAGGAATCTTACCCAGCTTCATCAAATATCCAAAATGATAGAAAGGAGATTTTTTTTTTTCGAAGATTTCCTGCATCATTGATTCCTGGCTACCTAAAAAAATGTAGTTGGCATGGTTGTAAGCCTGTAGAATAGACCGCAATTTCTTATCCAGATTCTTGTCCAATGTGCGTATTTCTTGGAATTCATCCAGTACTACAATCGGTTTCTTGTGTGGATTCTTCATTCCCAATTTATCAATCAGTGTGAATACATCCTCTAACAGAATGAACCCGTCCATTGACGGCTGAAATGAAACTTCTATGCCGTCTGTCATAGGATTGGTTGAAATGGTGGGAATAAAACGAAAGTGGGTAATGAGATGCTTCAAACGTTCCATAGGGCATTGCTGAAGCACAATCCGCAATAATCGTGCAGCAAAGTCGGCAGTATCTGTTACCAGTTGCAGGTTCAACTGAAAAGCAGGACGTGACAATCCTTTCGTTACTTTTTGGACGAGGCTGGTCTTGCCGAAACGCCGTGGGCTGATAAGTATCAAGTGATTCTCACTTGCAAGTATCTCTCTTACTTTTTCCTGTTCCGCTACTCTATCCGTAAAGTATTCACCGTCTACAATGGTACCGAATTTAAATGGATTATTCATATTGCGATTTTTTTCGATGCGACTTTTTTCGCAAATATAAGAAATATATTTGAGTTCATTCTGAAAGACTGGTCAAAATGAAGAAATACATTATAAGTTTCTGTTTTTCTTCATTTTATTGTATATACTTGTAAGGTAACCACTTTATAAATAAAAATGGAAATGAACAGAAATGAAATTACCTTACAGGAGATGTTCTCCCAGTCCATCGGTGAACTCCGGGAAAGCGGCAGGTGGGGGACGGCGCACATCTACCAGTCGGCGGTGAATGCATTCTCGGCATTCAACAAGGGGCAACCCATGCCGATGCGCAGGCTAAGTCCGACAGTATTGAAAAGGTTCGAGAACTTCCTCAGGCAGAGGAATTGCAGCTGGAACACCGTGTCGACCTACGTCAAGACGATACGCTCGGTCTATCACCGGGCGGTGGACAGGAAGTATACAAGGTACGTGCCCAGGCTGTTCGAGCATGTGTACACCGGGACGCGGGCAGACAGGAAGAAGGCGCTGGAAACAGCGGATATCAGCAGCCTGGTGAGGGAGACGGAAAAGAGCCTGCAAGGGAGTTCACGGCCCAATACGCAACAGAAAACAAGAATCTTCTTTGTACTGATGTTCATGCTCAGGGGGATTCCTTTTGTGGACCTGGCCTATCTGCATAAGAGGGATTTGCAGGGGAACACCCTGTCCTACAGGCGCAGGAAGACGGGGCGGGCGCTGACCGTGTCGCTCACACCAGAGGCCATGCAGATGGTAAGGATGGTGGCGAACAGGAACCCCGACTCGCCCTATCTGTTTCCCATTTTGCAAAGCGAGGAGGGCACGGAAGCGGCATACCGGGAATACCAGTCGGCACTCAGGGCATTCAACCGGCGGCTGAGTATACTCAGGCAATGCCTGGGGATGCAGTCGGCACTCAGCACCTATGCGGCACGACATACCTGGGCCACAATGGCTTACCATTGCGAGATACACCCCGGAATCATATCGGAGGCCATGGGCCACTCATCAATCACGGTGACGGAAACCTACCTGAAGCCTTTCAGCAACAGGAAGATTGACGAGGCCAACCAAAGGGTAATTTCTTTTGTAAGGAGCGGAGGGTGCACGATATAAAAGACGTTACTTCTTCGGGTGGGATAGAATAGGTTTGTCACACATTTTCCGGAATCTTCAAAGGGAGTTTTGAGGGGCGGGGCGGTGTTGCCTTTACGGAGTTCACAGCGGTGATGCCAATACGCTGTCATACAATCTTTTGAACCGAAAAACATGCATTTTTATTCCTTGAAACCTTCATTTCGCCACTTTCACCCTGTCATCTTTCACGAGTCACTGTCCGCTTTCCAATATCCTGACGGGCTGTTTTTTACTATTCTGTACAAAACCGGCCTGTTTCCTACTTATCCACTGATTATTAACGAAATTAACAAGATTTCATTACCTGCGAAGTAACGGAAAAAATCATATAATCAACAACTATGTGAAAGGGAATGAAAATGAGAGATTATTCACTTTTTTATTTTTTAAATTTATAAATTTAAAGTTTTCAATTATGAACAAGAAGTTTCTAAGTGTAATCCTGTTTAGTGCCTTAATGGTTGGTACTGCAGGAACTTTCACGTCTTGTAAGGACTATGATGATGACATTGATCAGATCAACAATGAGTTGACTGGTATCAAGGCTTCAATCAGCGACTTGCAGGCAAAAGTGGGCGATGGTAAGTTTGTTACCAACGTTGTGAAAAATGGTGATGGTATTACAATCACTTGGAGTGATAATACTACTAGCACCATTGGAACCATTAAAGGTGATAAAGGGGATAAGGGTGATGCTGCTACAATCACCATCGATCCAGTTACTAAAAATTTCATCATCAACAACGAAGATACCGGTATTTGCTCTGAAGGTAAGAATGGAGTAAATGGCATCAATGCTAAAGCTCCTTCTATCAGTAAGGAAACCGGTAATTGGGTGACTTACGAATGGGATGCTGAAAAGAATGACTATGTCGGCACTGATACTGGCATTTCTGCCATGGGAGCAAGTACTTATGTCGTAGATAAGACCAGCTACTGGGAACTGCACGTTGCAACGAGTGAAAATGGTGAAGGCGAACCTGCTGTCATCAAATTACCCAAAGCCGCATCTATTACAAGCTTGAAAGCGGTTTCTATTGATGACGGTCAGATTAAAGCTGCTAATGTTACAATGAGCTATGGTAAGGCATTGGGTGCTGATGTGAAATTTAATAATGTAACATATAAGAAAGACGCTATTTTGCTTTCACAGACTAGTACATTAAGTGCCATTGTAAATCCTCAGGATGCCGATGCCACTAAATATGCTTATGTTTTGTCCGATTCAAAAGGTAATATGCCTTTCAAGGTGACTAATCCGGTAGCTAACATGACTGAAGATGCATTGACTCGTGCAGCTTCAGTGAACAAGGGTGTATTCGATATGACTGTAGAGTATCTTTCTACAGCAAATTGTGGTAAATCTGCAGGAACTTATGCTTTAACGACTGAAACTGCCGACGGTTTGGTCGCTTCCGCATATGATGTAAAAGTGACAGAAAAGGCTGTTAATACAATTGCTGTAACTAACCTGAAAGCTCTTTCTGTTGACATCAATAAGGAACTTGATTTAATCGGATGTTTCAAAAATGCTAATGTTGCTACTGTTAATGGTGTTGCTGTTGCCGATTTGACTCCTTATATCGTTGATTACTATTTTGAAATTGCCGATAAGACTGCTGCAGCAAATCTTGGTGCAACTATATCAGGAAATACGATTAAGGCTGAAAAGGCTGGTCTTCTTGATATTAAAGTAAATTATCTGTTAGTGAATGGAACTGTCGCAGAAGCTACAACTGCCAAGACTATTGCAGTAACCTTTAAATATGTTGCTCCTTCAACAACTTTAGGTGATGTAGAATGGACAGTAAATAAAACTAATGCTGATTTCTTCTTGCCATTGGGTGATATTCAAGCAGCTTTGGCTGGTTCAACTGACACTGACCTGCCTTCTGTTGTAAAGGTTGGAAGCATTACTTGGGCAGACGGCAAGGCTCTTACTGAAAAGACAATCACAGTAAACGGTGTGAAATATGGTAAGGATGGAACTGCATTCGATGAAAGCTGGATTACAACAATTGATGCAAGCACTCTTTATGTTAAAAACAGTGCAGGTCAATATGTTTCAGCGGCTGGCTCTAAGATTCAGACCCCGTTGTACATCAAGTTCAGTTTCGATTACACTAAAGCATTCCCAGCAGAAGAAAGCTATCAAATTGTATTGGGCTTGAAGAAGAAGGGAGCCACAGTAAACGCCTTTGAAATTCCTGTTAAGGTTACTATCAAGTCTCCGGCTGAGTCAGCTGTAACTCCGTTCAGCAGACTGTCTGCTTACTTCGTTGGTGACAACGCTGTAGCTTACGGTTCAGCAGATGGTACAGATGTTACTTATAACTTGTTCAAGCTGTACAAAGACATGGGTGCTGAAAAGACCAATGTAGCGTTTACTGAAACGCTTCACGAAATTGATGGACACACTTGTACACCATGGATTACAACAACCGGTGTTGCGGGTGATATCAGCGTTAAGGTATACGACAATGCTCAGAATGCAGACAACAGAGACAATGTTTACTCAACTCGTGAAATCCAGGCTGCTTACACTGTATTCGGCAACGTTCACATCGCTAAGATTGTAGATAAATTCAACTTGACAGTTAAGTCTGAAATCAAGGAAGGTGCCTTGGAAGCTACTGCAGCTGCAAATGCTTCTGGCAATGGTGTTAGTCCTATCAAGGTTAGCTTGAAGAACATCACTGCTAAGGATGTTTACGGAGAGGCTTATAACTTGACTCAGATGTATAAGAAATCAGGTGCTAATTATGTAGCGGATACAACTGAGCCTATGGATAGTAGAATCCAAAGCGTGAGAGTTGTTTTGGCTGATGACAATGCCAAAGAATATCTGGCTATTGAAGACCATAGTGGAAGTCAGTTTGCTCCGACTGAGACTGATGCTTACTCTTACTTCTCAGTAGTGAAGAAGAGCGCAGAAACTGCATTGCAGAACGATGTTCCATGTAAGGTTTCTCTCGTTGTACTTGATAAGTGGGGTGCTACCACAACCACTACTGTAACAATTACTTTGAAGAAGTAAGATATATAGTACATAGATAGACTTGAGGGTATTCCGATAAAACGGAATGCCCTCTTTTTTTCTCCAGAAATTTATTTTCCATCACTTTGCTTCCACACTTCCACCCACCTCCTGCATCCCCCTATCCATCGGCATTTGAGCTGCTGTGGAAGCAACAAAAAAAGGTGGAAGCAAATTTTGCTTCCACCTACTCAAAACGCTATAGTTTTACCGTAACCTACTCGTCTCTACCATAATACCCCGTGCAAGGTACATAAATCGGTTGGTTGAGTTTTCCTGCATTCTCGAGTTTGCCTTCGCTGCGAAGCAGGCGAATATGAAGCTGTGCAGTAGAGCGCATCATTCCGCAGAGGCTCTGAAAATCACTGCGTGTAAGGAACTGATGCGTAGAGAAGTAGCTCGTCAGCCGCCTGTCAATCTCCTTGTCACTCAGCTTTTGGGAATGCTCATTCAGCCCCAGCGGTTTAGCTTTGATAGCGCCTATCTCATTCTTCAGCACCTGGTCGGCACGAAACTTGATGCCCTTCAGCTTAATCTTGGTGGTTTTACGTTTGGTCGCGGCAGTCACCGGCTCCGTGCTCGTCAGTACGGGATAAAAATAGCCGATACCGTCCAGATGTACCTGCCGCCCCTCGGCGAGGTCTTCCCCCATGACGTGCGACAAGGCATCCAGTACCGCCGAGACATCAGTCTCCGTCAACGAGCTGCGTTCCTGAATTCTGCGACGCAGTTCGTCGGTAGTGGTAGAGCCGTTCAAGCGGATGCGCGGATGAAGTATCTTTTCTTCCCGCTGTTTGTCTTTAGGTTCTGGGAGCTCATACCAATCGAATAAAATTGCCATAGTTCAATGTCTTTTAAGTTGTTGTACAATACGTTCGCGCCCTATGCGGAATAGGTGCGGGTTACGTACTTCATCCGTAAAAGCTTTGGGAAGAGAAACGCCTAACGGCCATGAACAGCTCTGCTTACAGTCGTCAAGCGATTGCTTCATGACCGTAAGCAGAGCTGTTCATGGTCGTTAGGCGTCATCTATTCCCTATACAAAAGTAGACAAACAAAGGGAGAAAAGCAAAGGAATGCCTATGTTTTAAAAAAGAAATCCAAAGGTTTCCGACACCACGCTGTATAGTTTGTGGAAGCAGGCATTTATTTAATAATTATTCTGCTGAATACTTGTTTTCCGCCTTCTGATGTCGTATCTTTACGAGAATTATATTTACCCAAACAAGCTGACAAACAGAATGAAAATTACCTTGATTAGAGCAGAAAAAGAGAGCGGAAAGGAAGCCCTCAGCACCCTGGAAGCGGACGCACTGATTAAAAAACTGAAAACCGAAACCAAAGCCGGACATGTATCGACCCTCCGGGCCATCCTTCCTCAACTGGAGGGTACTTGCGCCCAATACGAACATATAGACAAACTGCCACGCATCTACCCTGCCGTGGAATATAGCCGTACACAAGAGGGAGAACGGCGGATGAAGAACTATAACGGACTCGTACAACTGGAAGTAAACCGTCTGTCGGGCATTGCCGAAGCGGAATATGTAAAGCAACAAGCCGCCCTGCTGCCACAGACCTTTGCCGCTTTCTGCGGTTCCAGCGGACGGAGTGCCAAGATATGGGTATTGTTTGCCCTGCCCGACGGCACAACGCCGAAGCGGGAGAGCGATGCCACCTTGTTTCATGCCCACGCCTACCGTATGGCGGTGAAGTGCTACCAGCCCTTACTGCCGTTTGCCATTACATTGAAAGAACCTTCCCTTACCCAGAGTTGCCGCATGACTCTGGACGGATATCCATACTACAATCCTGCCGCTGTACCTTTCTGCCTGGAACAGCCCCTCGGCATGCCCGAGGAAGAGAACTTCCGGCAACGAAAACTCGCAGAAAAGAATCCGCTGTTGCGGCTGCATCCGGACAGTAAAGCCTCGGACACCTTCGCCATACTCTTCGAATCAGCCCTTGACCGTGCATTCCGCGAATTGGACGGCTGGAAACGGGAGGGGGATTTACGGATACTGCTGGTGCCTCTGGCCGAACATTGTTTCAAGGCAGGCATCCCCGAAGAGGAAGTAGTCCGCCAGACATTGATGCACTATTACCGGGAAGCGGATGAATTCATTGTTCGTCAAACGATTCATAACCTATATCAAGAGCTTAAAGGCTTCGGGAAAAAGAGCAGTCTGACGCAAGAGCAGGAGAGCGTTTTCCGGCTGGAAGAGTTTATGGGCCGCCGGTATGAGTTCCGCTACAACACCGTTCTGGATGATTTGGAATACCGTCAGCGCGACTCCGTCCATTTCTATTTCAAGCCTGCTGACCAGCGTGCCCGCAGTACGGTCTCCATGAATGCCCTGAAGGAGGGTATCCGCGTATGGGACCGCGACATCAACCGTTTCCTTACTTCAGACTACGTGCCACTCTATAATCCCGTCGAAGAGTACCTTTACGACACCGGCCGCTGGGACGGGAAAGACCGCATCCGGGCGTTGGCCGACCTCGTTCCGTGCCACAATCCTCATTGGCAGGAGCTGTTCTACCGCTGGTTCCTGGGCATGGTGGCACACTGGCGTGGAATGGACCGGCAACACGGAAACAATACTTCTCCTCTGCTTGTCGGTTCTCAAGGGTTCCGGAAATCCACCTTTTGCCGCATTTTGCTGCCACCGGAGCTGCGTTTCGGCTATACGGACAGCATCGACTTCAAGAGCAGGCAGGAAGCGGAGCGCAGCCTGGGACGCTTTCTGCTCGTCAACATCGACGAGTTCGACCAAATCAGCATCAACCAGCAGGGTTTCTTGAAGCATCTGCTGCAGAAACCGGTTGCCAACCTGCGCAAACCCTACGGCAGCACCATCCGTGAGATGCGGCGGTATGCCTCCTTCATCGGTACCAGCAATCAGAAGGACTTGCTGTCCGATCCCAGTGGCAGCCGCCGTTTCATCTGCATTGAGGTCACCGGTCCCATCGATACGAATGTCACCATCAACTACCGCCAGCTCTATGCGCAGGCTCTGAATGCCGTAGCCAAAGGTGAGCGTTACTGGCTGGATGATGCCGATGAAGCCATCTTGAAGCGGACGAACCGGGAATTTGAACAGCTCACCCCACTGGAACAACTCTTCCACAGCCATTTCCGCGCGGCAGAAGAGGATGAAGAGGGGCAATGGGTGATGCCCATGCAGATTCTTTCCGCTTTACAGACAAAGACGCGTGACCGTCTGGCAATCAACAAGGTTGCCGTATTCGGGCGGACGCTCAAGAAGCTTGAAATACCGAACAAGAAGTCAAGGCAGGGGACACTGTATCATGTAATGCCGCTGGATTAAATGCTATGCAGTAACCCCGCACAAGCATCTTCCAGAATGTCTAGCACATACTCAAAACCTTCGGAACCGCCGTAATAGGGGTCCGGTACATGGTCGGCATGGGTAAACTTTGTACAGTATTCCGTCATGCGGTGTATCTTGCTCCATTCGGCGGTTGAAGGGGCACGATCTTTCAGGTCGTCGATGTTGCGGTCGTCCATACCGATAATCAGGTCAAAGTTGTAAAAATCCTCGGTACGTACGGGTCGCGAAAGATGCGTCAGATTGTATCCACGGCGGGCAGCATGGGCACGCATCCGGCTGTCCGGCAGTTCGCCCTGGTGATAGGACAGAATGCCTGCAGAATCGATTAAAAACTCATCCGCACGTCCGGCTTCTTCTATCAGATGTTTCATGACTCCCTCTGCCGAGGAGGAACGGCAAATGTTGCCGAGGCAAACGAAAAGTATCTTCTTCATATTTCTTTAGTTACGAGTTATTTACATCGGGTCTACATCATAATACACTATCAGCGACTTGAAGCGGTCTTCCGCCACCATCTCCTTTTGCACCTGGACGAGCAGCTCGCGGGCACGTGCCATTGGGGCATTGGTTTCTATCTTCAAGATAATCTTTCGGATGAACAGGGTCTGTACGCGTGCTACGGGCGGCTTGTCCGGTCCCAGCACACGGTTGCCAAAGACGGTGCGGAGCTTGGCGGCCATAGTCTGTGCCATGAGGTCGAGCAGGGTCTCGTTCCGGTTCTTCAGGTAGACATACACCAGGCGGTAGTAGGGCGGGTAGTGGAACATCTGGCGTTCGGCAAGCTGCCCGCCTACCATGGCTTCGTAGTCGTTGGCAATGACTTGCGGGATGATGGGATGGTCGATGCTTTTGGTTTGTAGCACCACCCTGCCGCGCTTGTTCTTCCGTCCGGCGCGTCCGGCAACCTGCGCCATCAGCTGGAAGGCGCGCTCGTAGGCGCGGAAGTCGGGATAGTTCAGCATGGTGTCGGCATTGAGTATGCCCACAATGCTGACGTGGTCGAAGTCCAGACCCTTGGACACCATTTGCGTGCCTATCAGGATGTCCGTCTTGCCTTGCTGGAAATCGGAGATGATGCGCTCGTAGGCGGTACGGGTGCGGGTGGTGTCCAAGTCCATACGGGCTACGCGGGCGTCGGGGAAGAGGGCTTTGATGTCATCTTCTATTTTTTCCGTGCCGAAGCCGCGGTTGCGCAGGTCAGTGCCCTCGCAGGCGGGGCAGATGCGGGGCAGTTGGTAGGTGTAGCCACAGTAGTGGCAGGTCAGTTGGTTCAGCCCCTTGTGGTAGGTGAGGCTGACGTCGCAGTTCTTGCACTTGGGTACCCAGCCGCAGGTGTTGCATTCTATCATGGGGGCGAAGCCGCGGCGGTTCTGGAAGAGGATGACTTGTTCTTTCTGTTCCAGCGCTTCGCGGATGTATTGCAGGAGCAGTGGAGAGAACGGACCGTTCATCATCTTCTTGCGGTGCAGCTCCTTGATGTCTACGGGGATAATCTCCGGCAGTTGTATCTCTTTATAGCGTTCTTTCAGTTCCACGAGGCCATACTTACCGGATGTGGCATTGTGCCAAGTCTCTACAGAAGGGGTTGCCGTACCCAACAGAGTTTTGGCGCCGTACATGGAGGCGAGTACAATGGCTGCATTGCGAGCATGATAGCGAGGGGCAGGGTCTTGCTGCTTGTAGGTGTTTTCGTGCTCCTCGTCCACAATCACAAGACCGAGGTTGCGGAAAGGAAGAAAGACGGAGGAGCGGACACCGAGGATAATGTCATAGTCTGCTTCCGACAGCTGCTTCTGCCAGATTTCTACCCGTTCCGCATCGGGGAATTTGGAGTGGTAGATGCCCAGACGGGAACCGAAAACACGTTGCAGGCGCTCTGTGATTTGCGCAGTGAGGGCTATTTCGGGCAGGAGATAGAGCACTTGCTTTCCTTCCCGGATGGTTTCTTCTATCAGATGAATATAGACTTCTGTCTTGCCGCTTGCCGTGATGCCGTGCAGCAGGCAGACGTTCTTGCTTTGGAAATTCTCCAAGATGGCGTGATAGGCGCGTTGCTGGTGTTCGTTCAGCGGATTGACGGGGACGACTTCTTTGAGAAGCGCTTTATCTATGCGGCCTATTTCCTGCTGATAAACTTCGAATACACCACGGTCTATAAGACCGTTGAATACGGCAGGGGTGGTGGAGGTGCGTTGCAGCAGTTCGGCTTTGGAGACTTCTTTTATATCTCGTCCGCTGAGGTAGCCGGAGAGTTCCAGGTACTTCATCAGCAGGTCCAATTGCTTGGGGGCACGGCGCTGCAATTCGTCGAAGAAGATATGCAGGCGGTGTTCGTTGCGCGCAACGGCGGTGAGGCGTACGCGGGTTTCGGTCTTGGGCTTATAGGTACGGCGCAGTTCTTCCTTTACGAAGATGGCCTCTTTGTCGAGCAGTGACTTGATGACAGAAAGTATGTTCTTGATGCCGGTCTCCTTCTCCAGTTTGGTCACGCATTGCTCCGGGTCGGTAGAGAGCGCGTCCAGTATCTTCTGTTCCTTCTCCGGCAGGCGGACATCGGATTCGAAATCGGGGTTGTACTCTACGATTGTTTCGCTTTCCAGCTTCAAGCCAGAGGGTAAGGCGGCTTTGTAGACGTCTCCTTGCGTGCAGAGATAGTAATCGGAGAGCCATTCCCAGAACTTGAACTGCCGCGGAAGCAGTATCGGGCAGGCATCCAGCAAAGCAGACACTTCCTTTACTTCGTATCCGGTGGGGGCACAATAGTGCACGTTACGCACGATGGCCGTATAGTATTTCTTCCGCCCGAATGGTACTACCACCCGGCAACCGGTTTGCACTTCATCCGCCCACTCGTCGGGCAGGGAGTAGGTGAAGCAGCTGTGCAAGGGCAAAGGCAATATGACGTCGGCGAACTTTTTCATCGTGGGGACAAAGATAGTGGAAAGTGGAGGGAGAATGAAATGAACGGGGCATTTTTTATGCTGAGGAGAGGAGGAGGCTGTTGTGGATTTGGATGAAGATAAGGGAGAGGTATTGCAGATTTTATGGGTAGGATGGGTGTAGAAGTATGGGGAAACTGGCGTCAGTGTTTTATAAAATTTGTTCGATGTATTAAAATAAAAATGAGTGAGTTGCAGTAAAACCATGGCGTTTTGAGTAGGTGGAAGCAAAATTTGCTTCCACCTTTGGAGGGTGCTTCCACAGAGGGGCAAATGCCGATGGATAGAGAGATGCAGGAAGTGGGTGGAAGTGTGGAAGCAAAGTAATAGGAAAGAATATTCTGGAGAAGATTTGAAATAAAAAAGTAGGGAAAGAAATAACTTCTTTCCCTACTTGAGGATTATCCGTACTAAGGAGAGAGTTTAGAATGCTCTTTGTCTCTCCTTAGGTTAGCTTTGGATATTAGATAGCTTTTACTGTTACAAGAACATTAGCTTCGGTCTCTCCTGTTTTACCACTATCATAAGTAAATTTAATTTTAGCCTTGAATGCAGTATCTTTAGCAATTTGTATATCCTTAGGAGTAATTATAATAGATTCGCCATCTGTTGTTCCTGCTGATACATAGTTGTTTGCTGCAGTCTCAAGATCCACTGCTGTAACCACAATGTCCTTCATCGGGTTACCTGCAGCATCCGCAATAGTCAAGTCAGTACCAACCTTGAGAGTAACTGCGCTACCACCACGAACAACGCTAACAGCCTTCTTCAATGAGAATGTGTAAGTTGCTTCTGTTGCAGCCTTCTTGAAGATTACATTGAATGCAGGAACTGCAAACTTATGGTTGGCATATTTTACATAAACACCAGTTACAGAGTAGGCTGTACCATACTTATCGATATTACTCAATGTTACCTTACCATTTGCTACCTTGTAATCTTCTGTTGTTACACCTGCAGGTTTTGCTGCCTCGTTAGTGGCTATGCTTACACCGTTTTCAAAGCCTTTGGCACTTACTTTAATCAAATCACTCAAAGTTGCCTCTGTTCCAAATACAGTAAATGCGTTAGTTGCTGCATCGTAAGCAATGGCATCGAATGCATATTGTTTAGCAATTTCAGCAGCGGCAGGTTGCTCTACGGTGAACGGTACATTTACATAATCAACGGCACCAGTTGCAGTGTTCTGTACTAGAACTTGCAATGTATATGTAACATCGTAGTTCAGCAAATCAATGCCATTTCCATCGAATGCTTTAGTATAATCCAAAGAAATTTTCAAATTCTTGAACTTAGCTAAACCTTCTTCAGTATTAAGTGTTGCGCCTTCTTCATTTGCTTCAACAGCAGCAACAAAGCCAAACAGTTGACCTTCGTGAGTGCTATAATCCTCTGGATCTGTATATACATAGTTCACTACATATTGCTGTTGAGGATAATACTTAGGAACAAAGATTTCATGTTCAGAGTTCCAAACAATACGGTCATCTCCCTGAATATCCTTGAAGTATTCATCGAAGTTTGCAATAAGAGATGGGGATTCAGCGCTCTTAACAAATGCAATTGTATGTTCAGACGCTGTCAAGTCAATGGTCTCAGGCTCTACATATTCACCTTGGAATGTAACAGTAATTTCTTGTTTGTATACTTTTCCAATAACATCTACGTAATGAGCTATCAATACAATACTTTGACCTTGTGCATTTTCAGCACTCTTTACAGTCATTCCATCAACAGAAATACCATATTTAATGGCTTTGGCGTTATTTGTCTGGTCATCCTTGATGGTTAAATAAGAGTCATAAATCTTGGCAGCAACATCATCTTTAGGAGTCACTAAAAGATCCTCGGCAGCAACTGTAGTATACTTAGACATCCATTCTTCTTGTTGTGTAATGGGATTCCACTGCCATACCTGATAAGCTACATTTCCAACCGGTTGATTACTTTTTACCATTTGCAGTGTAGAAGTATAAGTAGAACGTACACTTTCATTTGCTACCAGCGAAATCTGTTTCTTCCCTTGATAGAAGTTAACTAACTCTTCGTTTTCCTTAATTGGATTTACGGTAACTGGAATCTCATAAACACCTGTTATTGAAGATTGTCTTGTAATGGTTGTCGGAGTAGCTTTACCTACAGTAACAGGAACTTCTTCTCCCTTGCCATTAACAAATTTCAAATCTAAAGTAGCCAAATCATAGTTGGCAGGAGTTACCTGAACAAGGATGGACTGTGTATTAGTTGCTACCATGTATTCACCAACAGCAGGCAGTTCTCTCTCACCATCCCATTCTGTACTAACTTTTCTCAAAGCATAATTTACCACGATATTAGCAGCACCTTGAGAGAAGTTTGCATCCAACACTGTCAATTGAGCCAAACCTTCATTCATCGGCAAACGGATCTCCTTCTTAGTCTGTCCATCTTGGCTATAAACTACCAAAATCGTGTAGTTGTTGTCATTCGGATCAGTGTAATAGTAAGGAATATTTCCAGAAGTTGTTGCACCCTTGAATTCTACAAATTCAGTGCCGTTCCACAAGAACCACTTACCGTTCTCAAACTTCACTTCTTGCTGGCCAGCCTCGCCTTTTTCTCCATCTTGACCAACAGCCTTAACGTCTGTTTTTTCGCCATTGCATACCCAGTAACCATCTTCAGAGATAGTCCATTCTGTTCCGGCAGCACCCGGAGTACCAGCAGCACCGTCCTTACCATTAGTAACGTCGTAAGTAGTACCGTCAGACAACGTGATTGTCAAACCGTTGGCAGTCTGAGCCACACTTGTGATCCACTTGCCATCTTTAATTTTGCCTTCCAAGGCTTCGATTTGAGATTTGATGCCAGACAACTCGTTGTTGATCTGTTCAATGTCATCATCGTAGTCCTTACAAGACGTAAACGTTCCTGCAGTACCTACCATTAAAGTACTGAACAGGATTACACTTAGAAACTTCTTGTTCATAATTGAAAACTTTAAATTTATAAATTTAAAAAATAAAAAAGTGAATAATCTCTCATTTTATATTCCTTTCCCATATCTGTTTTGTTATATGATTTTCCGTTACTTCGCAGGTAATGAAATCTTGTTAATTTCGTTAATAATCAGGAGATAAGGAGAAAATAGACCGGTTTTGTTTGGAATAGTAGAAATCAGTCCGTTGGGATATTGGAAAGATGATATATAGTCTTAATCTCCAACATTATAGAAAAGCTGCAATAGAAATTATGAAGTGAAAAAGTCTCTAATTTTCAATATAAGATTCTATCTTTCAGTTTATTGCTTACGTTGGGAAACTTTTTGTAAAGCCAATATCAATCCGCTCCTCAAAACTTTGTTTGAAGACTATAAAAAAGAAACAACAAGTTTGCTCTACTTCCTCAAAAGAAGTAATCTCTTTTATACTGGATATCCTTCGTTTTTTACAAAAGAAATTACCCTTTGATTGGCTTCGTCAATCTTTCTGTTGCTGAAAGGTTTCAGATAAGTTTCCGTCACTGTGATGGAAGAGTGCCCCATGGCTTCTGATATGATTCCAGGATGTATCTCGCAGTGATAAGCCATTGTGGCCCAGGTATGGCGTGCCGCATAACTACTGAGTGCCGACTGCATTCCCAAGCATTGTCTGAGTACTGCCAAACGTTGGTTGAATGCCCTGAGTGCCGACTGGTATTCCCGGTATGCCGCTTCTGTGCCTTCCTCACTTTGTAATATGGGGAATAAATAAGGAGAGTCCTTGTCCTTGTTTGCTATCATTCTCACCATTTGCATAGCCTCCGGCGTCAGTGAGACGGTCAGTGCCCGTCCCGTCTTCCTGCGCCTATAGGACAAGGTATTTCCTTGTAAATCCCTTTTGTGCAAATAGGCCAGGTCCACAAAAGGAATCCCTCTTAGCATAAACATCAATACAAAGAAAATTTTTGTTTTCTGTCGGGTGTTGGGAGAATTACCGGCCTGCAGGCTCATCTCTGTCTCCCGTACCAAGCAGCCTATGTCGGAAGCTTCGAGCGCCTTTTTCCTATCCGCCCGTGTGCCGGTATACACATGCTCAAACAGCCTGGGTACATATCGCACCAGCTTTTTGTCCACCGCCCGGTTGTAAACCGAACGTATCGCTTTGATATAGGTGGATACCGTATTCCAACTACAATTCCTCTGCCTGAGGAAGTTTTCGAATCTCTTCAGCACGGTCGGGCTCAGCTTGCGCATGGGCATCGGTTGCCATTGGGTGAATGCCGAGAATGCATTCACCGCTGACTGGTAGATGTGTGCCGTCCCCCACCTGCCGCTTTCCCGGAGTTCCCCGATGATTGAGGAGAACATCTCTTGTAAGGTAATTTCATTTCTGCTCATTTCCAAATTATTTATAAAAAGGTTTATCCTGCAATTATAAATAAATTGAGAGCAAGTGCAAAGGCATCATTCTGAAATCTGCGAAACGGGAATGATGCCGTATCCGACAGCTTATTTGTTGGCTAACGTCTGTTTAGTGGCTGATATACGTATCCTGGAAGAACCGCTTGTTATCATTCAGGCTGCAAGTGGCATCCACTCCGGCTTGTTGCAGGCGTTCGGCAATCTCATTCAGTTTCTTTCTCGAAACCCTTCCGATATAGAACAGACGGTAGCGGTAATCGTTGTCCAGCAATTCCATGACGTGCGTGAAATTCTGTTCGCGGGCAAAGTCGAAGTTTACTTTTCTTAGGTTCTGGTACGGATAGCGGATAGTCCTGCCTACGCTGTGTATGATGAGGCCGTTATTGTCCAACGTCAGGTAGCAGAAGCGGGTCATCAGCATGCTGATGAAAAAAAGACTTAATGCAAACGAAATGATAGCCGGGATGAAGCCCCACCATACGTTGCCACTGATGGAATAATATCCCAATATAAGGAATATCAGGAATAAGACAAAGAACCAGAACATATAGAGTGACGGACGCTGGTATGTTTCTGTGGGAACCTCTGCGACTGTCCGTTCCCTCGGTGCGTAGTTGTCGAAGGGGATTTCTAGGGAGACCAGGTAGCGGATGACCGAGGAAGGGTGACGGAAAGGAGGCAGATAGATTACTTTTTCTTTCCCTTCCTTTAGATGTAAAGTCAGTATGCCCGGACCATATTTGTCTTTCGCAGCCAAGTTGCTTTTGCGGGGAACCTGGTGGTAACGCTTCATGAAACTGAAACTCTTGATTTGGTGCAGTCCGATGTGCTGGCTTTGCAGCAGTTGTTCGGCTCTTTTCTGTTCTTTACTGGTCACTTCCATAGTTCTTATTTTTTAAGTTCGGGATAACTGATGCGGGTATGGTATATAGTCTTCAGCTTCTCCTTGAATACGTTCTTCACGGTGGCAATATCCTTGAAGGTGATGGGGCATTCCTTGAAATAGCCTTCTGCCACTTGCGAATCGATAATCTTGTCTACCAGATTGCTGATGCTCTCTTCCGTATATTCGGGCAGACTGCGTGAAGCGGCTTCCACCGAATCGGCCATCATTAGGATAGCCTGCTCTTTGGTGAACGGGTTGGGACCGGGGTAGGTGAATGCCTCCTCGTTAGGGTCTTCACCGGGGTGCTCGTTTTTCCAGGAGATATAGAAATACTTCGTTTTCCCACGGCCATGGTGAGTGGTGATGAAATCCTTGATTACTTTGGGGAGATTGTTCTTCTCGGCCAGCTTCAGCCCGTCCGTCACATGGCTGATGACGACTTGGGCACTTTGCTCATAGCCCAGATTCTTGTGCGGATTGACTCCACCCGATTGGTTCTCGGTGAAGAACACCGGATTCTCCATCTTGCCGATGTCATGATACAGCGCTCCGGTACGTACCAGCTGGCTTTTGGCTCCGATACGGTTGGCCGCTTCCGCCGCAAGGTTGGCAACCTGCATGGAATGCTGGAAGGTGCCGGGAACTGTCTCGGACATGCGGCGTAGCAGGCTGTTGTTGATGTTGGACAATTCGACCAGGGTGACATTGGAGGTAAAGCCAAACGTCTTTTCCACCAGGAAGAGCAGGGGATAGGTGAACAGCAGCAACACTCCGTTGATGACGAAATAGGTGTACATGCTTCCGTTGATTTTTGTCAAGTCGTTTTCTGTAATCAGCTCGAAAGCAAAGTAGACGGCAGCGTAGGTCAATATGACGAGGAAGGCTGTCCGGAACAGTTGCGACCGTTGTGAAAGTTCCCTCAGACTGAAGATGGCAACCAGCCCCGCCGAGAGTTGCAGAAGAATGAATTCATGCGGATAGCGCAGGCAGATGGAGCATATCAGTATGGTGGTGACTTGTGCGATGAAGGCCGTGCGTGAGTCGAGGAACACCCGGATGATGACCGGCAGCATGGCATACGGGATGATATAGACATTGAATATGTTGTTGGCAACCATGATGGCCGTCACCACGCAATAGAACATGATGAGGGCGAAGAGCAGGGAGAGGCTGCCCTTGCGCTTGTAGTAATCTTTACGGAACAAGTCGAGGTAGAGCATGAAACACAGCATGAAGATACTGACAAACAATACCTGCCCCGCCAGCATCAACCGTTTTTGCCCGATGGACTCACTGCGTTTGATGGATTCTTTCCGTAGACTCTCAAGGATGTTGTATGTCTCCTGGCTGACAATCTCGCCGCGGTCGATGATTTTCTGTCCGCTCAGTACGATGCCGTTGGCCCATGAATAGTTGTCGAGCATCTCCTTCTTAGCGGTTTCGGTCCGCTGCTCGTCATAGGTCAGATTAGGGAACAGATATTCGTTCAGCGAGCATTGCCGTAGAATGTCCGGGCGGTAGTGGGCGGTATCGGCCGTGAGTATATAGTTATAGGCATCCTTCACCGAATATACCTTGTTGATGTCCTGCTGGTTGGCCAGTTTGTCGTTAATGACCATGATGGCGGTTGTGCTGTCCTTATGCAGTTGGTTCAGCTCTTCGGTAGAAACGATGCCGGCGCGATATACTTCAGAGAGTTTCCTTTCCAGAAAGCGGACGTAGTCGGTGGAGGGAAGCAGGCCGCGCAGGTGGGTCTGATAGTCTGCCTTCAACTTGGCGAGCACACTTTTCTCAATGCTTTTGTCCAGCTGGAAATACGGCTGGAAGGCGGCGAGGATACTGTCTTGCTCGCGTTTCACCACTTCATCGGCCTTATAGATGGGGAAGTCGAAGGTGGCCATGAGCTGTCCGTACTTCCAGGGCTTGTCAATGTCGAACTGGTAGTTGAATTTACCGTCACGTGGCAGAAAATAGACAATAATCCCCACAGTGCCGATGAATATCAGTGCTCTGTATAGCAAATCTCTGAGCGAGAACTCTTTTTTTGTATTGAAATAACTCATATCGGCTGAAATTTTTGCGAAAAGTACAAAAAAAAACATTAGTGTGGAAAAAAAGGTTTAATTTTGCCGTCTAAAATATTCATAAGTAAGGTAGATTATGACAGAAAGAAAGGTCAGAGTCCGTTTTGCCCCGAGTCCTACGGGGGCGTTGCACATCGGCGGTGTGCGTACAGCTTTATACAATTATCTCTTTGCGCGTCAGCATGGAGGAGATTTGATATTTCGTATTGAAGATACTGATTCCAACCGGTTTGTACCGGGTGCGGAAGAATATATCCTGGAGTCTTTCAAGTGGTTGGGCATCCCGTTTGACGAGGGCGTGAGTTTCGGTGGAGACCATGGCCCGTACCGTCAGTCGGAACGTCGGGAAATATACAAGAAGTATGTTCAGATTCTGCTGGAGGCCGGAAAAGCCTACATCGCTTTCGATACTCCTGAGGAGCTGGAAGCAAAGCGTGCGGAGATTGCGAATTTCCAGTACGATGCTTCTACCCGCATGCAGATGCGCAATTCACTGACCCTTCCTAAAGAAGAGGTAGACGCGCTGATTGCTGCCGGTAAGCAGTACGTGGTGCGTTTCAAGATAGAGCCGAACGAAGATGTGCATGTGAACGACCTGATTCGTGGGGAAGTAGTGATAAACTCTTCCATTCTTGATGACAAGGTTCTTTATAAATCGGCAGATGAACTTCCTACTTACCATCTGGCCAATATTGTGGACGACCATTTGATGGAAGTGTCCCATGTGATACGCGGTGAGGAATGGTTGCCTTCCGCACCGTTGCATGTATTGCTCTACCGTGCCTTTGGGTGGGAGGATACCATGCCTGCCTTTGCGCATTTGCCCTTGTTGCTGAAGCCCGAGGGTAACGGCAAATTGAGTAAGCGTGACGGCGACCGTCTGGGCTTCCCGGTTTTCCCGTTGGAGTGGCATGACCCCAAGTCGGGAGATGTCTCTTCAGGCTACCGCGAATCAGGCTATCTGCCCGAAGCGGTCATTAATTTCCTGGCTCTGCTGGGCTGGAATCCGGGCAATGACCAGGAACTGATGTCTATGGATGAATTGGTGAAATTGTTTGATTTGAGCCATTGCAGCAAGTCGGGTGCCAAATTCGACTATAAGAAAGGTATCTGGTTCAACCATGAGTACATCATGATGAAACCGGATGCGGAGATAGCTTGTCTTTTCAGACCGGTGCTGGAGTCCAACGGCATAGACGCCTCCAACTATAGCGACGAGTTCCTTACGAAAGTGGTTTCACTGGTGAAGGGACGCGTCAACTTCGTAAAGGAACTGTGGGACCAGACCCGTTTTTTCTTCGTAGCCCCCACGGAATATGCGGCAAAGGATGTGAAGAAGCGTTGGTCGGAAGATACTCCCCGCATCATGACCGAATTGATGGATGTGTTGCGCGGCATCGGGGATTTCTCCTCCAAGCCTTCCGAAGATATTGTGATTGGTTGGATTACTGAGCGTGGCTATCACATGGGAAATGTGATGAATGCCTTCCGCTTGTCAGTGGTGGGCGAGTGTAAAGGCCCGCACATGTTCGACATTACCGAGCTGATTGGCAAGGAAGAGACGTTGGCCCGTATACAGCGTGCTGTTGATGCTTTAAAGTGAATAAATCTTCTTCATCCTTAATCCATATAGTATGCTATATGACTTGGCAATAGCCATCTACGATATTCTGGTGCATCTGGCTGCTCCATTTAGCCGTAAGCCCCGAAAAATGATGAAGGGACACTGGGTGGTCTATGAACTTCTCCGGCAGCAGTTGGAGAAGGACGTGCGCTATATATGGTTCCATGCCGCTTCTTTGGGGGAGTTCGAGCAGGGACGGCCGTTGATTGAGAAAATTCGTGCCAAATATCCGGATTACGGTATTCTGCTGACTTTCTTCTCGCCGTCGGGCTATGAGGTCCGCAAGAATTATAGGGGGGCAGACGTTGTCTGTTACTTGCCTTTCGACAAGTCCCGCAATGTGAAGAAGTTCCTGGATATCGTGAATCCCTGCATGGCATTCTTCATCAAGTACGAGTTCTGGAAGAACTATCTGGACGAACTGCACAAGCGCCGTATTCCGGTGTACAGCATTTCTTCCATTTTCCGCCGCGGACAAGTATTCTTCAAGTGGTATGGCGGTACGTACAGACATGTGCTGCGCGACTTCGACCATTTGTTTGTGCAGAATGAACGCTCCAAACGCTATCTGGCGAAGATAGGTATCAGCCGTGTCACGGTGGTGGGGGATACCCGTTTTGACCGTGTGCTGCAGATTCGTGAGGAGGCCAAACATCTGCCTTTGGTGGAGCTTTTCAAGAACAACACGATGACTTTCGTGGCAGGAAGCTCCTGGCAGCCGGACGAGGATTTGTTTATTGAATACTTTAACCAGCATCCAGAGGTGAAGTTGGTTATCGCTCCGCACGTTATCGACGAGAACCATCTGGTAGAGATTATCCGTAAACTGAAACGCCCCTACGTGCGCTATACCCGTGCCGACGAGAAGAATGTCCGTAAGGCAGACTGCCTGATTGTCGACTGCTTCGGGCTGCTCTCTTCCATCTACCGCTATGGCGAGATTGCCTATATCGGAGGTGGTTTCGGGGTGGGGATCCACAATACCCTTGAGGCTGCGGTTTATGGCATTCCGGTGATTTTCGGACCGAAGTATCAGAAATTCCAGGAGGCCGTCCAGTTGCTGGAGGCAAAAGGCGCTTTCTCGGTGAAGGATTATGAGGAACTGAAAACTTTGCTCGACCGTATGCTGACAGATGAAGTCTTCTTGCGCGAATCAGGCATGAATGCAAGCAATTATGTGACCGGCAACGCCGGTGCGACGGATAAGATAATGAGTATGATAAACTTTTAGAAAAGTAAAGAGTGATAAAAGCGACAGGGCGGTAAAGGTGATGGAATGGCATCCCTTTATCACCCTGCCTTTTTGGGGCGCCTTGTCTCCCTTTATTTGTACCAGTCGGAATACATCAGATAGTTGTGTGCAATCTTCTGGTTCAGCTCCTTGGCCTGCTCCGGATCTACTTTCTTGATGAACTTGGCGGGGACTCCTCCCCAGATGCTTCCCGGCTCGATGACCGTATTGCTCAATACCAGGGAACCAGCGGCGACAATAGCCCCTTCGCCCACTACTGCGTGGTCAAGGATGGTGGAACCCATCCCTACCAAAGCATAGTCCTTGATAGTGGCTCCGTGGATGGTCACGTTGTGCCCCACGGATACGTGGTCTCCTATCTCTATGGTCGATTTCTCGTACAAGGTGTGGAGCACGCTTCCATCCTGGATGTTTACTCCGTTCCCTATGCGGATTGAGTTTACGTCACCCCGCAGCACGGTGCTGAACCAGATGCTGCAATCCCGTCCCATCTTGACGTCGCCAATGACAACCGCATTGTCCGCCAAAAAACAATTCTCCCCGATTTCGGGAGTGAATCCTCTTACTGATTTTATTAATGCCATTTTTTTAGTGATTAGTGGTTAGGTTACTGCATGCTTCCTTCAGCCATTCCCGTTCTCCTTCGTTCAGGCTTGGCGAAAGTGTCTCGTATACATGCTGGTGATAGTTGTCCAGCCATGCCGTTTCCTCTGCCGTCAGCATCTCTTTGATGATACCTTTCTTGCAGATGGGGCAGAGGGTAATGGTTTCGAACTTCAGGTAATTTCCGAACATGCCTTCACCGTCCTTCACGGTCAGCACCAGGTTTTCCGTGCGTATTCCATGGCTTCCGGCTTTATAAACGCCCGGTTCGTTGGAAGTGACCATTCCCGGCCGTAGGGTTACCGGATTCTCATTCATGCGGATGCTTTGCGGACCTTCGTGCACATTGAGGAAATGGCCTACGCCGTGCCCGGTACCATGCAGGAAGTTCATGTGGTGTTGCCATATCGGCATGCGGGCCAGTACATCCAGTTGCGCTCCTCGCGTACCTTCCGGGAAGACAGCCATGGCGAGGTCGATATGTCCTTTCAGTATCAGGGTGTAGTCCGTCTTCTCTTCTTCGGTCAGTTTCCCCAGTGCGATGGTGCGGGTGATGTCGGTAGTGCCGTCCAGGTATTGCGCACCCGAGTCCAGTAGCAGGAATCCCTCGGGTTTCAGTGGCACGTCCGTTGCCGGAGTGGCTTCGTAGTGTACGATGGCTCCATGTTCCTTGTACCCGGCAATGGTGTCGAAGCTTTCCCCCATGTAGAGTGGCTGTGCGGCACGGAATTCGTGCAGTTTCTTGTCTACGCTGATTTCTGTCTCGTTGCCTGCGGAAACGGCCTCCTCCAGCCATTTCAGGAACTTCACCAGTGCCACTCCGTCGCGTTGCATGGCTGCGTGGATGCCGGCTATTTCCCGGTCATTGCGGACCGCTTTCAGCAAGGCTATCGGTGAGCGCTCGTCAAGTACCCGGCAGGAAGGGGGGAGGGCGGAATAAACGGCATAATTCGTCTTTCCCATGTCGAGCATGATGCTGCCGTCCGGTATTCTTGTCACAAAGGATTCGGTGTCCCCATAAGCATGGATGGTGACGCCGGCTTCTTCCAGATAGGCTGAAAGCTCTTCCGTTACTTTCTCGGGCTGGATGAAAAAGTGTGTTTCTTGTTCGTTGATTATCAGGTAGCTTACTACTACGGGGTTGCAATGCACATCGTTGCCGCGTATATTGAGTGTCCATGCTATCTCGTCCAATGCCGACACCAATAATACGTCCGCTTCACTCTTCTTCATCTCCCGGCGGATAGCAGCCAGTTTGTCCGGACAGCTTTTCCCGGCGTATTTCATCTCGTGGATAAAGGCGGGTGCTTCGGGCATGGGAGGGCGGTCTGTCCATATCTCATTCATCGGGTCGGCAATGCTCTTTACGGTGATGTCGTTTTTTGCCAGATCCTCTTGCAGGGCTATGGCTTGTGTGGTGGAAAATACCTTCCCGTCTATACCTACAACTGAATTCGCTGTAAGGTTCTCCCGCAGGAAATCGAGGATGCTGGGCGTTTCGGGCAGCATTTCCTTGTATAAGTCGATGCCGCTGCCTTCCAGCTGCTGCTCGGCTTGGAGAAAATAGCGGGAATCTGTCCACAGTCCCGCCTTGTCGCTGGTGATCACCGCCGTGCCTGCCGAACCGGTGAAGCCTGATATCCATTCTCTTGATTTCCAGTACGGTGCTACGTACTCGCTTAGGTGCGGGTCGGTACTGGGGATAATGAAAGCGTCTATGCCTTCTCTTTTTAACAATGCCCGTAGAGCATCTATACGTTGATTGATTGTCTGAGCCATATTTTTATAAATGTAATTAAGTAGGCGTGTAAATGAGTTTATAATCTCTCCATTCTCTGCTTTCAAAGTTACACATTCTCTTTTAAAAATGTGCTATGCTTCACGGATTTTAGCGGATTGGCTCAATAAAAACATCTTTCCCTTTGCTCATTCGTTTGATAATTAGGAATCATGGGTAATTTTTTTGCAGAAAGTTTTGTGAATAAAGAAAGTATGTGTAATTTTGCCGCTCAATTTAATCGTGAGATTTTTAAACCATTAACATTTAATTAAAAGAAAATGATTGTAGTACCTGTAAAAGAAGGCGAAAACATTGAAAAAGCGCTGAAGAAATTCAAAAGAAAGTTTGAAAAAACTGGCACAGTTAAGGAATTGAGACGCAGACAACAGTTTGATAAACCGTCTGTGACTAAAAGACTTAAGAAAGAACGTGCTGTTTACGTTCAACAACTTCAGCAAGTAGAAGATTAATAATTCGTAAATTCCTTTGAATTATTGAATTCTTTTTCATACATTCGTTGCATGATTTTAGATATGTAGCGATATGTTGTTGACAGATTCTTTTCTTGACTATCTTCTGCACGAGCGGAACTATTCCAAAGGTACGGTTGAGTACTATCGGGCAGATATTCTTGAACTGCAGAGGTTTGGAGAAGAAATGTTGGGAGACTTGACTCCATCGGATGTAGATGCGGAACTTGTTCGTGAATGGATTGCTTCCTTGATGGACAAAGGACTTGCTTCTAATACGATAAACCGAAAGCTGAGTTCTATCCGGACATACTATAAATTCCTTTTGAGGAGAGGCGAGGTCGCGGTAGATCCGTTGCGGAAAGTGACGGGGCCCAAGAAGAAAAAGCCGCTTCCGGTATTTCTGAGAGAGGGTGAGATGAATAGGTTACTGGATGATATGGACTTTGGTGAAGGTTTTGAAGGGTGTCGCGACCATATGATTATTGAAATGTTTTATGCTACCGGCATGCGACTTTCAGAATTGATAGGGTTGGATGATAAGGATGTCGATTTTTCGGCTTCTCTCGTTAAAGTGACGGGAAAACGGAATAAACAACGTCTTATACCTTTCGATGAGGAGCTGGGACGCTCGATGCGAGAATATGTCAATGTGCGGAATGAAGCTGTCCCGGTTCGCTCAGATGCTTTTTTTGTCCGGAAGAATGGAAAGAGGCTTTACCGCAGTATCGTAGCATGCCTTGTGAAACGAAACCTTTCGAAGGTAGTGACTGTAAAAAAAAGAAGTCCCCACGTGCTGAGGCACACCTTTGCAACGGCTATGCTGAACAATGGTGCTGATTTAGGCTCGATAAAAGAACTCCTCGGACACGAGAGTCTGGCGACAACGGAAGTTTATACGCATACTACTTTTGAAGAGCTTAAAAAAGTGTATAATCAGGCTCATCCCCGAGCCTAAAGTAAAAAGGAGGTAAGTATGGAAGTAAGAATTCAATCGATTCACTTTGATGCGTCAGAGCAATTGCAGTCTTTCGTTCAAAAGAAAGTTGCTAAGTTGGAGAAATTTTACGACGATATAAAGAAAGTAGAGGTGTCATTAAAGGTAGTAAAACCAGAAACAGCCGAAAATAAAGAAGCCGGAGTGAAAGTATTGGTTCCCAATGGCGAGTTTTATGCAAACAAGGTTTGTGATACGTTTGAAGAAGCAGTGGATTTATGCCTGGAAGCTTTGGAAAAACAGCTGGTTAAGTACAAGGAAAAGCAACGGAGCAAATAATTTTCCGCTAAAATTTTGCGGGTAAAAAATAAATGCCTAAATTTTGATTCGCCTGCTCGCCCTAAGTTTTCCCTTTGCTTCCGTCCATCTCTGTGTTAATAGCTACTATCTTGGACTGAAAAAAGCTTCTTTTCCCGCTGCCACACAGATTCTGGAACAGGCCGTCCGTATTTTTTCCACCTGTCTGCTCTGGCAGATCTGTCTATCCCGCAATATTGCTGTCACCGCAATGATTGCAGTTGCAGGAAGTTTTCTCTCAGAGCTTGCCGCTGCTCTGTGTTCTTTTATCTGTATAAGTCTGAACAGTTCTGTATCTTCACATCATATAGAAAAACCTGTGCAAAAAATATCTGAGATCGGGCATATGGCACTTCCCCTGACTCTGAACCGGCTTCTTCTCTCTGTACTGACCGCCATCGAAGTTGTATTGATTCCCCAGTGTCTCCGTATGTATGGTCTCTCTCCATCCGAAGCTTTGAGTCTCTATGGAGTTTTTACCGGAATGGCTCTTCCCTGCATTCTTTTTCCTTCTACCGTTACCAGCTCTGCATCTGTCATTCTGATGCCCTCTGTTGCGGAAATGCAGGCACTTGGACACCGCAGAAAAATCCGCTATATCACACGTACCACCTGTGCTGCCTGTATCCTTCTCGGATCTTTATGCACCACCGTTTTTTACTTTGGGGGAAATTTTGCCGGAACCATACTTTTCCATAATACAGATGCCGGACTCTACATTCGTACACTTTCATTTATCTGTCCGTTTCTTTATACAAATATTGCACTTACCAGTATTTTGAATGGTCTGGGAAAAACCGGAACAACACTCGTTCACAGTGTTCTCGGGATTCTTCTCCGAATCTCTTTCGTAATATTTGCCATCCCCGTCCTTGGTATACGTGGATATCTGTATGGACTTCTGCTTAGTGAAATTCTGCTCAGTCTTTTACATATTTATGCACTGTATCATATGGAATTTTAGCAATTACACATGGTAACTTTATAAAGTTTTGCGTTAAATATATAACATTTCTATCGACAACCACTTTTTAATCGTTTATAATAAACGCGATATGTCCGATGCTGTCGGACAAACGGGGAACGCCCCGCATATGCAATTATGAATATACCATTATGTCCGGTAAATTCCGGATGCGAGGAGGAAAATATGGGATTCACTTTTTTAAAGAAACTGCCTACACCTGCTGAGATCCGCAACCAGTATCCCATCGATGCTGCAATTCAGGAACTGAAAGCAAAAAGAGATCAGGAGATCCGTGATGTCTTTACAGGCAAATCTGATAAATTTCTCGCAATCATTGGTCCATGTTCCGCAGACAATGAAGATGCAGTGCTGGACTATCTGACCAGACTTCGCAAAGTCCAGGAGAAAATTGCTGATAAAGTTATCATTGTGCCCCGCGTCTATACCAATAAGCCGCGTACCACAGGCGAAGGATACAAAGGTATGGTACATCAGCCAGATCCGGAAAAACAGCCAAATCTCCTTGCAGGTCTTATTGCGATCCGCAAAATGCATATCCACGCTATTCGGGC